>Ga0210394_10000457_pt1 | contig 86959 bp, 78 predicted proteins | sample IncBWC12MmetaG_FD_160121 | JGI IMG/M metagenome (GOLD analysis project Ga0210394, IMG submission 160121) | Forest soil microbial communities from Barre Woods Harvard Forest LTER site, Petersham, Massachusetts, United States - Inc-BW-C-12-M | ecosystem: Environmental > Terrestrial > Soil >...
TACGGCGGTAGTCAATCAAAACCTAAACAGAGCCTTTGTTTTGTCTGAATGGACGCGTGCGAGTAAAATCAGCCTCGTAGACTACTGTTAAGAGGCTTTGTGCAAGTGTTGCATCGACCCATTGAGACCACCCCACTTACCGGAAAAGTGGGTACTGGGACCAAGTCGTCCCCTCATTAGGAGTTGATCTGCAGGTGAGTTCGCCCAGCAGGATTGGAACCTACAATCCGCTGATTAAGAGATCGACTCTTTCACAATGATTCCGAAAAGTCCCTTCTTGTTGAAGCGCCTGAGATCGGGACGAAGCGGCTCGGCCTCGCAAATTATGGATCGATGACCTGAAAATGCTTGCGTGAAGGACCGAAAGCCCCAGTTGGCATCGACGTCATCAACCACGAGCACCCCGCCGGACCTGAGGTTCGCCCAGGCTCGATCCAGCTCGAAGCGCACGTTGCGTTCACTGTGCAGACTGTCGTGAATGAAAAGATCGATTTCACCAAGCCGGGAAAGCAAGTTCGGAAGACGAAGCCTGCTCGAACCCTTAATGTATGACCATCGATCTTTGTAGCGGTCACCGACCGCGACTCCGACTTGGGATTGCCAAAATCTTTCTACTGGCGGAAGGTCAATACTCCACAGATGGCCGTTCCCATTCCTCTCAAGAGCCTCCAGAACAAAACGCGATGTGACACCGTGGGCCACGCCCGTCTCGACGACATTCTTCGGTTGTAGGTGACGAGTCAAACACCATATCGCCCGTGCCAATCCGGCATCGCCGTCATTCCAGGATGCGAAGCTTTTGGGGCCGGGTCGAATCCCGTTTTCTTCGAGTTCTCCTACCACTTGGTGCCACAGGGGCCAAAACTCGTGAATCAAGTTACATGGCCACGCAACGCCCAGACGGTCATGGAGCCAGTGTTCCCAGTTTTCATCGCATTTGTACTCGCACTGTGGACCCCGCTGTTCGCGCTCTGCTAGGTAGGATTCCTCGACTCTGGTCCAGACCTCAAGTGGATCGGATGCCAGATCCGCCATGCCTTGAAACGGATGCTTCAGCAAGTAGTGCAAAGGTAGCCCAAACATGGCCCGTGGCCCCCTTCGCGCGAATGACGCGACCAACAGCTGGAGGTTATTCTTAACTTGTCATTCGAGCGACTTCCTTTCCGGACTCATCATCCGAAAGCCTATTTTAACATAGCTAGCGTTTTGCGCGCCCGTTCTCGAGATGGCCTTCCGCCACTTCGGTTTTAGCTGATTTGCAAGCGACTCAATCTGGACTGCCCATCAAGAATTACACGCTGAGGTAGCTACGCCGTACGGCCGTAAGCTAGGGCGACGCGATCGATGTCGTATCACCGGAAGGATTTACCTTCAGGGTGAGCTATGAGTGTAATGAAGGCATGGTTTGTTCATGAAGTGCACCGCGTGTTCACTTACCGAAACATCTCGCACTCCGGCAGGAGCGGGCCCTGCGGACCCATGCACAACCTGCGAGTCGTTTCCGTTTTCATCTCGATTTGCTGTTCGACTTCCTTCCACGGCATGACCACGCCGTGAACCGGAACATCCTTGTCGACATCCAGTTTCCGCAGCCTGACATTATCGGCATAGTTCGTCGTCCACGGGTAGTTCTGCCAGGTGTAATCGAAGAGATCGCCTTCAATCAGCAGCCGGTCGCGTGGCACCCACGCCATGAGCGCTTCCGCCATGTGTTCGTTGCCGACGATGTGGTAGAGAACGACCTCTGTTGTGGAATCTTTGAGCGTCATCTGGTCGTCGACGGCCACGAACTTGAGAGGCTTCGGATTGCGTGCTAGCTCGTCCGGTTCGAGGGTGGATTTCCGCGCCGCCACTTCGCGGAACAGTTCCTCCGTGCCACGCTGCGCGATGATCGTGACGCCTTCGGCGATCGCGGTGCGAACGCCTCCGGAATGATCGAAGTGGTGGTGGGAGACGATCACCGCGGTCAGGGGCTTGCCAGGCACCGTGGCCTTGGCTTTTTCGATCAACGCCTTTGTCCATGCCTCGTTCAACGGAGCTTCGAACATCGTCAGGTGATCGGCGAATTCGAACAGAATTGAGTTGTGGCTCAGGCTTCCATGCAGCAGCCAGATCCCCTTGGCGACCGGCGTTGCTTCGACTACGAGCGGCGGCGGCACTGGAAGCGCGGAGGACCTCACGGCGGGCGGCGCGGCCAGATCGTCAATCGGCTCGTCGATCGAATTGCGCGTGACGTAGATCTGGCTTTGGACCACGTTGCGGAAATCGATTACCGTCTTGAAACCGGTGGGCATCATGACTCCGCTAATCGGCTCGTAGCCTGTAAACCATTTCTGAGACGTAAGATCGCGCAGCATGCTGTCGTTTTCCGTCCAACGGACCCACAGAGGAAGGCCCGTCTTGCCATCGACGGCAAGTTTCAACCGCGGACCATTTTTCGGCGCGATATCGACCAACTGCTCTTTGCCTTCGGTGCGCAGGTTGCTCACGACGGTCGAAGGATCGAGGGCGACGCGCACTAGCACGACCGGATGTGTCAGCATTTCGACGCGCAGCTGGACGGCCGTGTTGGCAGTCGAGCGCCGCGCCCCTCCCTGCGCGTTCACTGCATACGCAACATCGCCATCGAGAACCGATGTGGTCAGGTCATTTCCGATTACCCGGCTGAGCGTGGCCGCGGGCAGCCATGCCTGGGTGCGCTGCCGGACGCGGATCCGCTGGTTCGCGAGATCGATCGTCTCCTCCCACAACAGCGTGTTGTTCCATCGCTCGGGCGCCTCGGCCGACGCGGAAGCATTGCCGCCGCCATCTTGAAGCGCCTCCTGGCCGTACCCTTCCACGCGAATCGACCGGACCGCCATGATGCGATCCACGCCGCCGAGCGCTTCCGCCGCCTTATGGACGACGTTGGCCGCGGGCGATTGCCCGAATAGCGGGACTGCAAACAAGAAAACGACGACGATGCTCTTCCACATGGACGATCTCCTTCCGTTCGGGACCCCAAAGATTGAGCGCGACATTACGACCCGGTGTGACAGCGTGCCCGGGAGCATGGTCCGGCCAGCCATTTACACGATTCTGGCACTACGCCGGCTCGCATCGACCACTTTCCTTTCGCATTCATCTTTACCGAAGACTTCTCCGGTAAGCAGGAATTCGTAACCCGAAACTTCTCGCGGTGTCTTTGGTGATTGCGAATAGCGAAACGCCCCCTTGATCGGTCAGTCGGATAGGAAGTGGAGTAACTCCTGCATCACACGCTCTCCTTGATCTGTCTGGAACAGGAATTGAGCGTGCGAGGAGCCGTCAAGAATAATCAGCTTTTTGGGGTCGGGAGCTTTTTCATACTGCGCCAGAATCCTGGGAAGCCGTGGTCCATCCGCGCTTGAATCGTCGCGTGCGACAATGAACACGCTGGGTGCCTTGAGCTTCTCAACCGCACCGTACGGAGCCTCGCCAAGAAATACGAGACGATCGATCTCCCCTTGTCGCGACGCGACTGATGCATCGCCCGCCGCGCCTGCGCCCATGCTGGCGCCGATGACCGACACGGTTTTCGCTCCTGTCTTTTTCAGATAGTGAACCGCGGCGAGTACATCCAAGTAGAGTGGGGCACTCAACGGCTTCGACTGGCCGGGCCCTCGCGACTTGCCATAGCCGCGGAAGTCGAGTGCCAGCACCACAAACCCGGCGGACATGAGCGTTCGAGCCTGCTTCTCCCAACTCTCCTTGTTGAATTGGCCTCCATGGGCCAGCACAATGCCTCGGTCTCCTTCTCCGTAAACGTCTGCATAAATTACGCCTCCGTCCTCGGTCGGAAAGGAAACCGTCTTCTGCGCTGCGGCACCTCCCGCAAGCAACACCGAAAACAAAGCTGCAATAAGCGCACGCACCCTGCGAATGTACCACCGCGGTGGCGATTCAAGCGACTACCGCCCGATGGAAACACGAGCGGGTTATGTGAGTACTAGTAAATGATTTTGCGATTATTTGATTCATCGCGACTTTAACTTGACGGCAGCAGAACGGCCCTGTTATAGAAAACCTTTGGGACGCAATCGACGACGAAGCGTGGCGTCTGAAAAATCCGGTGTCAAGATCGGTATTTCCTAATTAAACGGATGGAGAATGATTCGCTGGGTTGAGGAACCTTATACAGGGGGATCTGAATGCGTTGCGATCACTCGTGGGTCAACACCCGCTATCGAGCGGGAATCCTTTCAACCTTAATTTTGTCTGCTTGCGCCTTATTGCTTCCAGCTAGATGTTTTGCTGACGAAGTTAATGCGACCATTGTTGATCCTTCGCAGACTGCCACGCCCGGCCAAACGATCGTTTTCACGGGAACAGTGACCAATGCTATTGAAGAAGATCTGTCTGCAACCGATTTCAATTTCATGTTTTCCGGCTACAGTTCAGATCTGACCATCGAGCAACTATTGGGAACGCCGAACTTTTCAATCCCTGCTGGAGCCACTACCCCGATTGTCGATCTCTTCAGCGTCACCCTCGATTCTACAATTGCGCCGGGAAGCTATCCAGTTGACTTCAATCTCTTCGCGAATACTACCGAGACATATGTGGCTGAGGGTGGGGATGTAACTATCGTTGTAACACCCGAGCCATCAACGATGTGGCTTATGGCTACTGGTCTTGTCATCTTGGTGGCAACCGCTTTTCCTGGATTTGTCCGGAAAAAGTCAAAGCGGGCCGCCTAGAACCCGATTAACGCGCTCATCTGAACGGTTGAATACTACTTCCCCGGCCAGGTAGTCCGGCTCGTCAGGAGATGCTTTATTGGTGCACCTCAAAAAAACCAAGAATCAATAAGATCAGTGGGTTCTAGAGCCAGCGTTCTCAGGCTCGGATAATCGCTTCATCGTGGTCTTCCGCATTTTGGTCCGCTCCATCGGCGACCCCGCACGAACGAACAAAGCAATTGTCGAAGGAGAATTATGTCTATCGCACTGGTACAAAACGACGGTAACGCGAGCTTGATTGTAGCCACGTCATTTTCGCAGGCGTTCAGTTCTAACAAATTTTGGGAAATAGTCTCGAATTACGGATCGGTACTTCCCACGAAACGCGGCGCGAGCGTTTTCGTCCATGTCAACAACCACGATTCAGGGCATGCTCGGAAAGCTGTCGCCGATTTCTTAAGGTTGTGGGACCCGAAGAACTAGGTTCGGCTCTCGACTGAACACAGTGCATGCGAGGGTCTCTACCGGAGCCTTCATGCCACCGTCACCAACCACAAAACCGTCTAGTGCAGAGGGTTTCCCTTACGACCAAAACCCTTGACCCTTAGAACCATGCGAGTTCCGGCCTTGCTGACCCTCACGAGACAACTTGCGAGTTATCAATTAGTTGCCTATAGCGGTCAAGGCCAACTTAGCGGTATTACACTTGCCAAGCTATAGGGGATGAGTCACCTCGCCCGTCGCTCACGAGGTGCTGGGGGGCCATGATTCAGTCAGGAGAAAACATGAAAAAGTACAGTAAGCCCAGCCTAACGGGTCTTGGTCTGTTGCGGGATGTAACGAAGTTCAGTGGCTGCCTGGCCACGTGGATAAGCTGCGAGGAGTAAAGTTGTCTGCTTTCGCTCTGGAAGGCGGGAAACTCAGCTTACCTTTCCCGCCTTCTGGAGAAAAATCAGCCCATCCGCTAGACCTTAACGTTTTGTCGCGGTATCCTCCATTTTTCGTTCTTCTCCTCTTCAGAGCCGGGAGGATTCAAATGGTCATCGGCGATCGGGTACGAACATTACGCGAACAGAAAAAACTCTCACAGGGAGAGATCGAAAAGCGTACAGGTCTGCTTCGCTGCTATATCTCCCGGGTCGAAAATGGGCATACAGTCCCGGCGATTGACACCCTTGAGAAGTTCGCCCGGGCTTTGGAAGTTCCGATGTACCAACTGTTTTACGACGGCGACAAACCTGCCAGAATGCCCAACCTTCCTAAACGCACGACTGAAGACGATGCCGCGTGGGGCAACTCAGGCAGGGATCGAAGAATGCTGGACAAGTTTCGCAAAGTATTGAGCCGGGCGAATGACGAGGACCTAAACCTTCTCCTATTCATGGCGCAGAAAATGGCGCGGCCACGTCGATCAAAGGCCTGAGCGCGGACCGCGAATGACCGACAGGGCCTGCATGGCACCGGTCGCGATTCGTGGCTTGAACTTGCTGGTTATTCGGCAATCCTGAGCGAACTCAGGCGCAAACGGATTGGAATTGCCATCATCCGGAACCCTGCTAAGAGCTTTGTGATTGGGGCCCGCCGCGCGATAATCGACACCCGATATGGACACGCTGGACATGCCGCAGGGGCGAAAAAATTCGTTCGTGCCTGACATGAGCTGGACGCAGCAAGTTCCGCAGAGCAAGCGATTGAACTGCATTGCGGCGGCCGAGCAAGTGTTTACTCAGGCGGAACAGAAACTGGCGCAGGTGGAGAAGACCGGCCTCGACCGGGCGGAGATCCGCGTCGCGGCGTTTATGCCGCGGTTGCCGGACGTGGAAGTCGACCGTGGCTCCCGGCGGTACGCCAGTTATATGGGGAAACAGTTCCGGCAGCACGGCCTGGATTTTCGCGTGGAGGAAGCGCACAGCGCCGACGCCTTGGAACTACTGCTGATGGGTGCGCAAGTCTACGACAAGATTTACGGGACATTTATTTTCTTCCCAGCGCCGTACGGCAAGACCGAGGATTATTTTCTGCGGCGGGTGCAGCCGGAGAAGGACATCGAAGGGCTCACGGTCGAGAACACCGGCCGCATGGCGCTGAACATCAAGAGCGTCGACGAAGAAGAGAAATACGAAGGCGTGGTGCCCTGCACGGCAAAAGCGATTCTCACTCTGCTTCACGAGCACGGGGAGATCAAGAACATGTTTCCGCGCGATGCGCAGCAGAGCGGTCCGACGGTGGCGATCTGCAATAGCTCGGCGCGCATCGGCATTCCGCTGCAAAGTATGCTGATGCGGATCGGCGCCACCGCGCTCATGATCCATCCGCAGACCCGGCCTGAAGACCGAGAAGCGTATCTCAAGAGAGCTGACATCATCGTGACCGCATTCCGGGCGCAGTTCGAGGCGGACTTGGTACGCAACGTGAAAGACGGCGCCGTGATCATCGACTGTTCGACCGAAGGAAATTTGCATGCGGACGTGCTACACAAAGCCGCCTATCTATCGACACACGACAATCATCTGGGACAGATTACGACCGCGCTTGCGCTTTACAACACCGCCTTGTGCGCGCTCTGGCAGCGTGGGATGAAGGGATAGCGCAAGCCGTGGGTCGGTCGCGTGGGCCGTTTCGCTGCGAGAACACATTGCGCGTCTCATAGAAAGGTCGCCCTAATCACTGAATCCAATTGTCTGATGGGAAAACCGGTTGTCGTCCGCCACGCGGGAACAGGCCGGTTTCCCGCAAGAAGTCGTTGGCGGGGCGCTGGTCGTAACCACGCGTGCCCGGCCGATTCGGAGCGTGCAGTGGCTCTCGATCCGCGCCGCACGAATGTAAGAAAGTGGAACCACCCTGCACTCATGCTGTAATTATTTGCAGTATGCACCATGCCCCCTTTGGCAAGACGTTTCGTTTCAGCCCCGCGAGATTGGTGATTATCTTGCGTCTCAACATGAGATGGTTGGGGCGCATCTGTCCCCTACGCTATGCCCCAGCCTCTGGCACTCCCCAATCGGTACGTTTGCGTTGGCCAGTCGAGGGGACCATCCGAGTCTAATGATTGGAAGAGAAGACCATGCTTATAAATGGCACGTGACAAAGAGGTTGCATTGTATAGGTTATGCACAGCGCCATGGTCACTTCTTTCCGCCGGTCTCAAGGATCTGCGAGATCCCCCCGCCGGTAACCGCCCCTGCTTGGATGTCCTGCGAAGTCTCGCGATTTCGCTCGTCCTCGCCTACCACATCAGCGACTACACCCCTAATGCCCATCGCACCCTGAGCACACCCTTTGTTCAGTTTGGATGGACTGGCGTCGATCTGTTTTTCGTCCTCAGCGGATTCCTTATTGGAGGACAATTGTGGAAGGAGTTAAAGGCAAGCGGAACCGTTGACGTGCGGCGCTTCATTTTGCGACGAGGTTTTCGTATTTGGCCGTTGTACTATTCCCTGGCCGCCTTTCTACTGGCTGAACGACTAGTTCTAGGGCTTAAACGGCCTGGCCTTTACCTTTGGATCGATGCATCATTCTTGTCTGATTATTTTCCGTGGCACCACCAGATTGATGGCGGCTGGTCACTCTCGCTGGAAGAACAGTTTTACCTGCTGATTCCGATTGCCCTGATGGTGGGCGCGAAGTTTATTTCCCCGAGATCCCTGTTTCGCTTGGCCTTGTTTTGGCTCTTTGTCCTCCCTGTCATCCGCCACTTTGTGCTGCTCGGGTACAGCAATCCAACTGCAAGACACGACGCTGTTTACCACGCGTTTCACACCCACTCAGACGGGCTTGCGATGGGATTGCTGATCTCTTGGATGATGACTTGGAAACCAGAACTACTACCGAAAAGCCGCTGGTTGGACGCTGCTCTCATACTGGTTTTCCTTGTCAGTTTCAGCCTTTGGTACATTGTCCCGCTGACATTTCTTTACTCCGTTGTGGCTCTCTCCTATGGGACGCTCACGCTTCTGCTTCTTCGGGTCCGATTACCTTTCATACTTCCGACCAAGGTCTTCTATATTATTTCACGATTATCATTTGGCGTTTACCTGATTCAATTTGGCCTCCTTGAGCATGTGATGCGCTATCACACTCAACTCTTTGGTGAAGGTTTTGGCTCTTTTCTCTATGCATTTGTTTTGTGGGGCACGGTTTCCCTTGCTCTTGCATTTGTGAGTTTCTCTTTCATTGAACTTCCGTTTCTAAAACTGCGAGATCGGTGGCTTACGGGCCGACCAACGCCCCCAATGAATTCGTTGCGTCTTTTTCCTCCCTCTTTCCTACGTATTTCCGGCCCCCAAAACTTCTAGTTACCGACCAGACGCGCCGTTCTGGCTGCCGCTTACCGGAAAGTTACGCTGTGGATCAGTGCGGCAGGCCCAAGATACGCGGCTCGACCGCGTCGTCGCCATCGCAACGGACCTGAAGCTTTTTAGTACATCCCGCCCATGCCGCCATGGCCTGCTCCCACAGCCGCCATTTGCTCCTCTTCCTTGATCTCGGCAATCAAGACTTCGGTCGTTAGCATCAGTGCGACGATCGATGCGGCGTTCTGTAGCGCGAGGCGTGTGACTTTGGCCGGATCAATTACGCCAGCCTTGATCATGTCGCCGAACTCTCCGGTCTCTGCGTTGAATCCGAAGTTCTCGTCGTTCGAATCGCGCACACGGCCGACCACGATCGCCCCTTCGTGTCCGGCGTTCTGCGCAATTTGGCGCGTAGGCTCTTCGAGGGCTCGCTTCACGATGTTGACGCCGATTTCTTCGTCGTCCTGAAGCTTGAGCTTGTCAAGCGCTGGGATACAGCGAAGCAGCGCCACACCGCCGCCTGCAACAATGCCTTCCTCGACCGCGGCGCGTGTGGCGTGCATGGCATCTTCTACACGGGCCTTCTTCTCCTTCAACTCGGTCTCGGTTGCGGCACCGACTTTAATGACCGCTACACCACCAACCAGCTTGGCCAGGCGCTCTTGGAGCTTTTCTTTGTCGTAATCCGAGCTGGCGTCCTCGATCTGTGTGCGGAGTTGCTTGATTCGTGCTTGAATTTCCCCCGCCTTGCCTGCCCCGGCAATGATGGTCGTGTTGTCCTTGTCGATGATCACTTTCTTCGCGCGGCCGAGCTCTTCAAGTTTCGCGTTTTCGAGCTTGATGCCGAGATCTTCCGTGATGGCCTTGCCACCGGTGAGGGTAGCAATGTCCTCGAGCATGGCCTTGCGCCGATCGCCGAAGCCGGGAGCCTTTACCGCAACGCACTGCAGGGTTCCCCGGAGCTTGTTCACAACGAGTGTCGCGAGAGCCTCGCCCTCAACGTCTTCCGAGATAATCAACAGCGGCTTGCTCATCTTGGTAGTCTGTTCGAGCAAGGGCAGCAATTCCCTCAAGGAAGTGATTTTCTTTTCATGGACTAGGATGTAGACGTCGTCGAGCACGCACTCCATCCGCTCCGGAGCGGTGACAAAGTACGGGGAAAGATACCCGCGATCGAACTGCATCCCTTCGACCACTTCGAGTGCCGTCTCCATCGTCTTCGATTCTTCAACGGTGATGACGCCGTCCTTGCCCACCTTCTTCATCGCCTCGGCGATAATCGATCCGATCTGCTTGTCGTTGTTGGCACTGATTGTCCCGACCTGGACGATCATGTCGCCCTTTACGTCTTTGTGGAGTTTCTTGATTTCCTCGACGGCAACCTCAACAGCTTTCTCGATGCCGCGCTTCACTGCCATCGGATTTGCGCCGGCCGCGAGCGTCTTCACGCCTTCGCGGAAGATGGCCTGTGCCAGCACCGTCGCCGTAGTAGTGCCGTCGCCCGCGACGTCCGACGTCTTCGAAGCAACCTCTTTGACCATCTGCGCGCCCATATTTTCAAGCGGGTCCTGCAGCTCGATTTCTTTCGCTACGGTCACACCGTCTTTCGTGATGATCGGCGCGCCGAACTTCTTCTCGATCACAGCGTTGCGCCCTTTCGGGCCCAACGTGATCTTCACTGCGTCGGCGAGGATGTTGACGCCGCGCAGTATTGCCTGACGCGAATTCGTACCTGTTACAATTTGCTTTGCCATAGGTCTTCACCCTCCCGGGTGTATGAGAACCGCTGTCCGGTCCAAAATCTTTGGATCGGAGATACTACCTCTTGTTCGAAGCTGCTTTGGCGATACCGCTAACTTTCGCCAGGATCTCCTCCTCGCGAAGGATCAGATATTCCTGTTCATCGATCTTGATATCGTTGCCGGTATATTTGCCGAATAGAATGCGGTCCCCGGGCCTCACGTCGAGCGGAACCCGCTTGCTCTTCTCGTTGAGCTTGCCGGCACCTACGGCGATCACTTCACCTTCCTGGGGCTTCTCTTTGGCCGAATCGGGGATGATGATTCCACCCTTCGCGGTTTCCTTCTCTTCCAGTCTCCGCACTAATATGCGGTCGTGCAGGGGTGTCACATTCACCGTCATTTTATTACCTCCATTTGAACGGTTCTGAAACTCAAAGGGTCCTCATCGCTGGCACGTTCGGGAACCCAGTCTGAAGTAGGTGGCCCGTGTTTAGGGGAGTGGTCGCCGAGATCCGCTGATGCCCGCTGGTTAGCTATCGGATCGAAGTCATCTGCTGAATACCTGCCACGACAAGGAATTTCGTGATTCTTCAGCCGGACTGGCGTGGCGAAATTTCTACTGCACTTTCCACACTTGTACATAAAAGACAGGTCGGTCACAGGGCAACTCCTAGACCGAAAGATTGTCGGTTTGCACAGGAACCGTCGCCGAGGGATGGCGCGGCGGAAGGTGTGAAGGGACACCACGACGCTACAACACGCGGGCGCGATATACAACAGAATTAAGACAGCCCTGCTGGTCAGGACTTGAGCAGTGAAAAAGTTCCTGTCATGGTCCGCATGCCCCGAGGACGTGAGTTGCCGCTGGCTGAGAGGAAGTGCAATCCCGCAGTTCCACCTGAGCTACCGAGAACGGACTACCGGGTCCCACGAGAAGACGAGCATCAACAAGTTGGCTGCAGACAGGCGCACGGTCATAAGATTTTACGGGCTTGGCGGAATTCTTGCGGAGCGCCGAGGCTGGGAGAGCTACTTGCCGGGCAGCCTGCACGCGAAATCGGCCGCATCATCCGTGCTGCCGTGCCCCATGTAGTGAGCCGTCATCGGATAAGGACAAAGAGGGCGTGTTCGGGTCACGGCTCCGTTGGTCATCTGCGAGGCGATAATCTCGCGAGGGGCGCTGTCATGCTCAACCCAGTTCACCAGAGCGCCGAACGCGTCAAACATGTTGGGGCCCGGACCGCCGCCGCAATGGTCCATTCCAGGAACCATAAAAAGCCTGGCGAAGTCCTCAATGCGCTTAGTACTGTCGATAAACGCGGGTGTCTCATGACCCGGGGTATTTGCCTTCGTGCCACCGACATTTGCCACCATGTTCTCGTAGTAGTCAATCGTTTCAAGCGGGGAGACTCCGGGATCTGTCCAACCGTGGTATAGCAGCAGCTTTCCTCCGCGGGCGCGGAAGGGTTTGAGATCGGAATCGGTCGCGTTTATTTCCGAAGCTAGCTTCCTGTCGGTGAACTGCATGTCAGTGTCGTAGTTCCACGTGAGAAAATTCCAATTCGGGTTATCGAACACGAAGTACTTGAAGAATCCGACTGCACCCACGGCTGACTCATCGGTGAACGGCTCGGAGGGATCCGTTCCGGCCATAAGATACCAACCCATCTCATGCCCCGGCATGAATCCTGGATAGACCACTTGGCCCCGCGGATCGCGGTAGCCGGCATAAATTTCCCTCAGTGTTTGCAATTGGGCTGCCGTCAGACATGTTGGCGACTCGTTGCCCTTGCACAACAGTGCCGACGGGTCATTCCGAAAGCCGCATTTCAGTGGATCTTCTATCAAGCCGTCTCGTACGCCATCGATGGCGTCGCAGGCAGCGACGGAAGACTTGTTGATCTCCGACATTGTGCTGGGTGGAAAATAGCTTCCGGGAACCGTTCGTGTTCGCAGGGCGATCGAGAAATGGGCTGCTTGAAGATGCGTGTAGTCGATCACGGGAGCGCCGGATAAAATCCCGTTGTAATCATCCGGATAGCGCTGCGCTTCCATGAGCCCCTGGCGGCCGCCGGTGGAGCAGCCGTTGAAGTAAGAAAACTTCGGGCCAGTGCCGTAATATGACGAAATCACTTTGCTGGCCGTCACGGTCATGTCATGGATAGCGAGGTAGGCAAAATCGGCGATTAGCTCGGGATGATGGAACGCCCATTGTGTCTGGTTTTCACCTCCCTCGTGCCCCGTATCAGTGCTGGCTGTCGCATATCCGTCCTTGAGGGCGGTGGCCATCGCGGGATAGGTGATCGAGCCGGCCTTTCCTCCGTTACCGACAGCCTCGAAATTGCCATTCCAGCCCACCGCAGGCATCCAGACCTCCATCTTGATCGCTGGCGCTATCGTGATGCGGACCCGGCAGAAGACGGGCAATTTCACGGGATCGGCTCCTCGGTCCAGTTCATGCGGAGTACCCTGCATATCGGCGCCGGGTCCGGCAGGAACTTGAAACTGACCCGTAGGCACGGTCGTGGCTGACACAATCGTGGTGTTCGCGAGTTTCAGCGAGGTGATATTTTCACACGACCCTGCGCAAACGGGAACGGGGGCGCCGAACAGCGCAAAACCACCCACTAGCAGGACGGGCCCCAGCTTAGCCACCAGTCGACCGTTCATACGTCCACCTCTCCGCACATTCTAGTTCGACGGGTTGTGCGGGCCTTTGCGTCATTTCAAATCTCGGGTCAGGAGGTTTCGATCGGAACTTCCGATTGGGAAATCCAACTCGGGCACAATACGCCTCTTCCCATCTCCACCACAACGAATTTGTCCGCAAAGCGCCGCGACTGCTGAAAGAATCGGAACCATCACACCGATCAACTTTCACGTCGCGAATCGAATATGGTGAGAGCGTGAGAACAATCGCACGGCTCGATCAGGTGGAGAATAGTTGAGTCCGGCTTGGATCGATCCTAATGCCCGAGGAGTCGCGCAGCGCGCGGCAGGCCAGGCATCAGAGCGCGGGACTGGAGTTCGTTGACTTGTTCTTAGAAGATTCAAATCGTGTGCATGCGACGGTACACTCGCAGCCACTTTTCAACGGTTACGCCGGATTCTGTATTCGACGGGTTCACGGCGGCTGTCATCGTTTCACGCCGGACATCTCGGCCAAAACGTCGAAGACCACCGCAAAGTCCTGCTCGACCATTCCCATTCCGCGCGCGGCCGTCAGAAATTCGTTCGCGACCGCCGTTAACGGCAGGGGCACGTCGACTTGACGCCCGAGCTCCATCGCCAGCAGCATGTCTTTTTGCATCATGTTCACGTTGAACCAGGCTTCCGCAGGCAATTGCAGTACGAATGGCCCGCGGTACTTTATCATCGGCGATGCGATTGCGCTGTTGGTGAGAACCTCGACGGCGACTTGGCGGGCGATGCCGCTTTTTTCCGCCAGCAATACGCCCTCGGAGAAAGCAAGCATTTGGACCGCAAGGCTCAGGTTGCAAGCAATCTTGATGACAAGCGCAAGCCCGTTGTCCCCTACATAGGTGACCTTTGGCCCGATATCGCAGAGCAATGGTTTGACGCGCTCGAAGGTCTCTCTCGTCCCTCCAACCATTACTGACAATTTTCCTTCCTGCAGCGTGACTACGCTGCCTGAAACCGGCGCATCAACCATCTCGGCGCCCCGGTCACGCACCTTCAAAGCGATGGAGCGGCTGAATGTGGGGCTGACCGTGCTCATATCCACCAGAACCTTGCCCGCAGCTAGTCCTGCAAGTATCCCCTCAGGACCTTCGATCACGGCTCCAAGCGCCGCCGAATTCGTCACCATGGAGATTGTCACGTCCGCAGCAGACGCAACGAGCCGCGGCGATTCCGCCCATTTCATGCCCTTTTCGATCAACCGCTCCGCCTTGGCCCGAGTCCGGTTGTATCCCGTTACGCTGTGCCCCTTTTCCAGAAGGCGGAGCACCATTTCGCTGCCCATGACGCCAAGTCCGACAAATCCTACTGTAGCCATTGTTCCGCTCTCCGTTGGTGAACGGTTCGTTCGAGACTACGATTCTGTTGCGGTGGAACTGTTCCCGGAATCCGATCGCACTTGCCGCAAATGAGCTCTCATCGCTTCCCGCGCCCCTTGTGAATCGCCGCGCTCCACGGCTTCTAGAATTTTCTTGTGATGATACTGCCCGCGCTCCGGGCCACCATCAACGTGAAAGATTCCGATCCGTTGCTCGCGAAGCAGACCGACGATGGAATCGATTAAGGAAAGAATGAGCGGATTTGCGGCCGCTTCCGCCAGCGCCAGATGAAAGTCTAGGTCGGCCTCAATGAAGGCGTCCGGGTCGCGGCGCGCTTCGTCCATCACCGCAATAGCCTCTCGCATCGCCGCAAAATTCTCTTCGTTCGCTCGCGAGGCAGCCAGCGCCGCAATCTCCGGCTCCAGGATTTCACGAACTTCTGCCAGATCTGGGGTGCCTTCCAACTGCCCTGCCTTCATCAGTTGACCCATCGTTTGCCGCATGGAATGCGATGTCGCGCTCGTGATGAACGTTCCTTTGCCCGGGTAGGCTTCAGCAAGGCCTTTTTCGTGAAGGGCCTTCACTGCTTCCCGCACCGCCGTTCGGCTCACTCCAAATTGCAATGCCAACTCGCGCTCCGCAGGAAGCTGGTCGCCCTCTTTAAGGGCTCCCTCTTGGATGGAATGCTCTATTTGCTGAACGATCTGTTCGTACAGGCGAGATGTTTGGACCAGTTTGTACATGGGGCTTCTTCCATTGGGCGACACCAGGGACCGGAATCCCGGCCAAAACTCGATCACCGGCCTAGTGGTCCGACCACCAAACCATGTTCCACGATAATTTCGCGATCACTGCCCGACCGGTAGACTTTATTTGACCCACACTGTTTTTACGTTCGTGAATTCCCGAATGCCGTTTGTACTCAGCTCTCGTCCGTAGCCAGACCTCTTAACCCCCCCGAACGGCACTCGGGGATCGGAAGCCACCATCTGATTGATGAAAACCATGCCGGCGTCCAGTTCGTTGATAAAGCGGTCCTGTTCGGCCTTGTCGTTGGTCCAAGCGCTGGCCCCCAAACCAAAGCGGGTGTCGTTCGCGATCCGAATTGCTTCGCTGACATTCTCCACGCGAAAAAGAGATGCCACGGGGCCAAAAAGTTCCTCGCAGTAGGCGGGGGAAGTTCGAGGAATATTTGTAAGGACCGTGGGGAGATAGAAATAGCCAGGCAGCTCTGCGGGTTTTCCGCCGGTCAGGACGCGCCCTCCGGCGGCAACAGTTTTCTCGACATCCGCGTGAAGAGACGCGACCGCGTCGGCGCTTGCGAGTGGTCCCACGTCCGTTTTTTCATCAAACGGGTCACCCAGCTTGAGGGCTTCCATGCGTTTCACGAACTCGCGCTCAAACCGCTCAGCGATGGGTTCCGCGACGATAAAGCGCTTCGCCGAGATGCAGGACTGCCCGTTATTGAGAGTTCGTGCTTTGACCGCAGTTGCTACCGCGTCATCTAGGTCCGCACTCGGCATTACGATGAACGGGTCGCTCCCGCCCAATTCCAGCACAACCTTTTTCACTCTTTGAGCAGCGCCCGTACCCACCTTGATTCCCGCATCTTCGCTACCGGTCAATGTGGCCGCGGCAATTCGAGGATCGCCGAGTATGCCGTCGACCTTGTCGGAACCAATCAGGAGTGTTTGGAAGGCGCCTTCCGGAAAGCCTGCGCGCAAAAGAATCTCTTCCACTTTCAACGCGCACTGCGGCACGTTCGATGCATGCTTCAGCAGACCTACGTTTCCAGCCATCAAACCGGGCGCGATAAAGCGGAAGACTTGCCAGAAGGGATAATTCCAGGGCATGACCACCAGGATGATTCCCAGCGGCTGGTAACGTACGTAGCTTCGGCTCGCGGTTGTCGCGATAACCTCGTCGGCTAGAAATCGCTCCGCATTCTCCGCATAGAAGCGGCAAGCCCAGGCGCACTTCACGGCCTCATCGACGGCAGATCGAAAAGTCTTTCCCATCTCTGTCGTCATCAGCCGGCCGAGCTCTTTCTTTTCCGCTTCAAGCAGCTCCGCGGCCTTCAACATCATTTGTCCGCGCTGCGGAAAGGAGAGTCGGCTGAAGTCTCGAAACGTTTCGGCAGCGCGCTCGATTCTCCGATCAATCTGGGAATCCGAAAGAGGCTCAAAACGTTTCAGTGTTTCGCCTGTTGCCGGATTGATCGTGGCAATAGCCATCGCTCCCGTTCCTCCAGCCGCCCAGCGCAATCTGGTCGGGTAAACTGGCCCGAGTTCGCACTGGCCGGCGAATTATCTGGGTCATCCACGCGAGGCCGGGCTGATTGGATCACAGCCTAAGACCGACATCACTCGAACAGACGCTGTGGCGGATTCATAGTCGCAAAGGATCCCTGGTCGCCGCCCGCCGTGGTATGGCCAATGTACCAGATGCGGCCAGTTCCGCCATTGAAATTTCTTGACAGCTCAAATTATATGGTGGTACTACCATCCGACCAGGGCAAATTTTCGGTTCACAATTTTGGTCGTCTGACTCTTGGGGTACAGGGTCCGCATGAATGTTTCTCCGTTTAGAATGATCGCTCGATTCGTGCCAAACAAAGGTTTGGCGCTTGGCATTCCCTGCTGTCTCGCTTGGTTTCTTCTTCTTTCCGCGACCACATTTTCCCAATCCAACACTGGCCGCATTCTGGGGACCGTTCATGACCAGCAAGATGCCGCCATCGTTGGCGCCCAAGTGGTCATCACCGATGTGCAGCGTGGTGTCTCGCGGACTTTGGCGACGGATGTCTTCAACGTTCTCAACCACCCCAACTTCGCCAATCCGTATGGCGGACAAAATGGCCTCGGTCTCAACGATCCGTCTGTGTCACCGTTCGGCTGTGGCTGCGTCACACCTGACGTCGCAGCGGCCAACCCGATTATCGGTTCTGGAGGCGCCCGAGCCGTTCAGCTGGGCTTGAAACTCGCGTTCTAGTCCCGGCGGACAAACCTGAGAAGAGAGGTATCATCCGTTGGGACGGGCAGCGCAAGGACAGACGGGAAGTCGGATTTCTATTTATTTCGGGGTTTCGTCTCGATTGACATTTTCATAATCCGTGGAAACCGAAGCCAGGTCTGCCGAACCCTTCGAACGATCGTAGCAAGCTCCAACCTATTCGATTCGAGATGCTCGCAAGATCAAAGGGGGAATTCATGCGGGGAGATGCATTGCCATACTATCGCCTAGGACTCGCGACGCTCTTGCTCGCGCTCTCGGCGTTCGGCGAGGCCGCCGCATTCGCCCAGGAACGCGCCGAACGGACAATCGATGAGATAAAGACGGAAGCAATCACTCGGGCCGAAAATGGCATGTACCCGCTCATCGGCCTCGATCCCGGCGATGTTCGAGACGCTGTCGCAAATATCCACACGAAGGATAAGGACGAATGGGCCGCGGCGTTCATGGCAGTTGCCGGACGGTATATGGCCGAGGCGAAATCACTGGAATCGACGGACCCGTCGAAAGCGAACGCGGACTATATTCGAGCTTGGCGGCTCTATTCCTTTGGCCGTTGGCCCATTCCCTCCTCTCCCGCGAAAAAGGTCTCCTATGCGAACGCCATCGACGCGTTCTTAGCGCACGCGCGTTCTTGGGACCCGCCCCTAGAGGTTGTGCGCATCCCATTTGAAGGGTCTCAGATCATTGGTTACATGCGCTTGCCCAAGAATGTAAACCATCCTGTACCCATCGTCATCGCTGTAAATGGTCTAGACAGCCGAAAGGAGGATCTGGCGGAGAGCTTTGCCGCGATCCTGCCGTACGGCATCGGTTTCATTTCCGTGGACGGACCCGGCACGGGGCAATCACCCATTAAAGCCAGCCCCACCGCGGACCGAATGTTGTCGCGCGTAATTGATTATCTGCAAACCCGGCCGGAGGTGGATCAAACGCGCATCGCGCTTCACGGTGTCAGTTGGGGCGCCTATTGGGGCACGAAAATGGCCGTGGTTGAACGCCAGCGGCTGAAGGCCGTCAGCGTCCAATCGCCGCCCACGGATCTCTTTTTTACCAAAGATTTCCTTACGAAGTCCCTGCTCGGAAACCGAGAATACCTTTTCGATCAAGTTCCGGCGCTCATGGACATTTTTGATGGCGTCAATAACGTAGACGACTTGGCCGCCGCGTTTCAGAAGATGTCACTCGTAAATCAGGGAATCCTCGGAAAACCAACCACACCCATGTTGATCATTGCCGGCGTCAAGGACACCCAGGTGCCAATCTCAGACGTCTACGAGCTAATGAGCGCCGGGGACGTTCCGAAAGAAGCATGGATCAATCCGCAAGGCGGCCACCTTGGACGCCAGGTGAAAATCTGGCCCGATCCCATCATCTTCAAGCAGGTATTAATCCCGTGGTTGGTGCGCAACCTGGACGTTCAGGATCCGAGTGACGACAGCACGAAACCCAGGAACTGAGCCTCCAACTTCCCGAATTTCCGAACCTGCCGGTAAGCGTTACTCAGGCGTCGGTGGACGCACATCTTAGCTGCATTACGTTTTCTTAAGGCCATCGGACATCACCGCTTTCACGCGCTCGGGCGTGAAAGGCACTTGGCGTACCCGTGCGCCGGTCGCATCGAAAATCGCGTTGCCGATCGCCGCAGCGGCCAATGTGATCGCCGTCTCTCCCGCTCCAGTCGCTTTCGCCGTTGGACGGTCAAGGAGCACGATCTCGATCACCGGCAGCTCGATTCCGACCGCGAGCGTCTTGTAACTCCGCCAATCTGTGGAGGTCACTTTGCGGTCATCCCAAGTGATCTCTTCTCCGAGCGCGCGGCTCGTTCCTTGCAATACTCCGCCCTCGATCTGATTTCGCAAGCCGTCGGGATTGGAAATGGGTCCGCAATCGTGCGCGACGACAAATCGCTTCGGATGCACGCGCCCGGTTCCCTGATCCACTTCCACTTCGGCGACCAGCGCAGCGTATCCGTTGTCGCCCTCATACGCGACGCAAGCAATCCCGCGGCCGGTCATCGTGCCGATGGGGGGGTTACCCAACTTCGGAGAAGGGAGCGCAAACCAGTTAGCTGCCTGCGCTGCAGCTTTCACCACATCCATCATTCGCGTCTCGCTAAGGTGTTGCAACCGATACGCGACCGGATCGGCCTTTACGAACGCGCTCATCTCGTCCATGAAGCATTCGTGCGCGAATGTGTTTTGCAAGCGCAAGGGCGAGCGCAGCGGTCCGGTGAAGAAGGGTGAGGTGACCTCACGCGTCAGCACACGTTCACTGCGAATCGATCCTGCTCCGCCACACTTCCCGTTAATGCAGCCGACCACATATGATGGGACCGCATTGTTGCCGTTTCGCAGCTCTCCGCTGGGCGCGACCGCTGCCCGCGGAGCTATCCTGTCAGGATCGAAGCCGGCCAGCATGCCTGTGATTACGTTTCCAGGCTTTTCGTACCCCGGTCTTCCGCCGAACGATGCGGACCACGTCGCACAGTCCCACGCTACGATCTCGCCGCTGGTATCGATTCCAGCCTGCTGCTCGATCACGCAAGCGGAGCCATAGTTCTCCGATATGAACTCATCTTGTCGCGTGAGTTGCACGCGAACAGGCTTGTGCAACGCCTGTGATAGAAGCGCCGCATCAAAAGAAACCGTGTCCGCCGCATTCAATCCATAACAACCCGAGCCGCGAACGAAAACTACACGCACGCTATCGAGCGGCAGGCCCGTGAGCATCGAAATACCATGCTGTGTCGGATATACCGATTGCGTGGCCGACCAGACGGTCGCACGGTCCGCCTGTACATCTGCCACTGCGCATGAGGAACCAATCGAACCATGCGCCTGATAGGGATGCGAATACGTGGCCTTCAAGACTTGTGCTGCTGACTTCAATTTGTCATCTACGTCCTTAGAGTCTACGAGCATGACGTCACGCGACGGCTGCTTCCGCAGGTAGTCGTAAAAATCTTTTTGAGCCGGCAGCCCGGGGCCGGGGTTCCAACTGACCTTCAGATCCTTGGCCGCTTGGGCCGCCTGCCACTGCTTTTCCGCGACTACGCCGACGAAATTACTCCGCAAAACCACCTTAATCAGCCCGGCAACGTGGCGAACGGAATTCTCGTCCACATTCGCAACGGTCGCTCCCACCTCCGGAGGGCGCACCACTCGACCGTGCACCATTCCTGGCACGTGCACGTTGTGAACGAATTCGAACGTGCCGGTCATCTGTGCAACTCGGTCGATCGACGGAACAGGTTTCCCCAGCACCTTCCACTCGCTCGGTGACCTGCGTTTTGCCGCGGCGCTCACGGCGAGCCCGAAATGCTTGGCTCCAATCAACTCTCCGTAGCTGACACGGCCTCCGCTCCTCGCGCGAACGACGCCCTCCTCAACCGACAGTTCGTCCGTGGATGCTCCCAGTCTGTGCGCGGCCATCTCGACGAGAGCCTCGCGTGCCGTGGCCGCCGCCTGGGCCAGATTTCGCGTATTGAAATTGGTAGGTGTGGACTGACTGCCCGAAGTTGTCCCCTGATCGGGGGTCACCGACGTATCGCACTGAATTAGCTTCACTCGATCCAAAGGTACGCAGAGTTCTTCGGCGATCAATTGCGTCTGGACAGTCGACATCCCCTGTCCTAAATCGCATTTTCCGGTGTACGCCGTCACCGTGCCGTCGGATGCGACCGCAAGCCATGAATCCAACTTGTCGGGATCTACGTGTGAGGGATGCGTGTCGAATGGTCCCTGTGCCGTGGCGAAGGGCTCCGCTACCGATGCCGCGCTGAAGGTCACAATCAGCGCACCAGAAGTCTTGAGAAAGTCCCGTCGTGAAAGTTCGTTGTTCATGCGCGCCTCGCCTGGTAGCGCTTGATCGCGCGCAGGAAGCGCGTGTGAGTAAAGCACCGGCACAAGACGTTCGACATGGCCTCCTGAATCTGCTCATCGGTGGCAGTCGGATTCGCATCGAGGAGCGCCTTCGCGGTGAGAATTACGCCGCTGAGGCAGAACCCACATTGGGCCGCACCTTCGTCGACGAAAGCCTGCTGAATCTCGTGCGGCTGTTCCGGGGTTCCGATTCCCTCCAGCGTCGTAATCTCGCGCTGGTTCACGGCACTGACGGGCATCACGCAGGATCGCACCGCTCGCCCGTCGATCATTACCGAGCAGGCTCCGCATTGCCCAAGGCCACAGCCGAATTTCGGTCCGCGCAATTGCAGGTCGTCGCTGAGCACATAGAGCAGCGGCGTCATCGGCTCAGCATCCACCATGTGAACGCGACCATTGATCTTCAGAGAAATAGAAGCCATCATCTCACTCCCAAAAGTCGCACGTTCCAGAGATCTGTAACGGAATCGCGACAACTTCATCGCGCCTGCGCGCCAGAAAGAGCTTCAAAGTTACCACTCATCCCTCCTAAGTGTTTCGGGGCTAAGGGTATGGTTGAGCGTCGCGCTATCCGCCCGGCTAAACATTGAGGAGCCCTCCTGACGATAGGCCAGTCGAGTATTCGGTGATCTTTCGAAGTCTACAGCGAAATCCCTCTGCGAAGTCGTGATAACCGGAAATCAAGTGAGATCTGAGAGGGACAGCCTTCGTCGCCGGAGCAGATTACAACTTCGTATTTATTTGGAACGGCATCGTGCATCTCACCACGCTAGGGGCGTGGCCATGCCAGCTTTGCTTTTTGTTCCTCAAAGGCGTTGAAAGCGATCGGACAAATGATTGGCAGCAATTTGCGCACTCTTTGCAGTCGATGAGGGCAAAGTATTTCTGGCTCAAGTTCTTGACAAGGAGATCGATGTCGTCTGGAGCGTGCGGCTTTAGCCACGATCGGAATGCCCAGTTTTCGTCGTCGCGTTCTTGTGAAAGCTGCTCGCTTCTTGACCGATCGATCTCCATTTTCGGAACCGTGACCTGCTTCTGCAGTTTCATTCCAGCCTCTTATCGTGAGCCATCGTCTGGACCCATGAGGTGCTCGCCCCGCGATTGCCTGGAAGAGGATATAGATCGAAGAGTGAAGCATCACCGTCCCCTGCTGGGACGTCGCGTATGCGTGTTTCGGTGATTTCCATGTTTTCACTCGCATTCCTCGATTATATCTCTTCGCCGGTTTCCCCCTATCGGCGCAGCTGGCGCGAGAGGGAGCGTCCGGCAGGGCGCTGCATTCGCCCTGCCGGATGTGCGACACAACTATTGCGGCTGCTCCTGGGTGGTGGGCGAAGTCTCGGATGAAGTGGTGGGAGAGGTGTCGCTCGAGGTTCCGGCGGGGTTCGTGGCTGGTGCGCTTTCGGTGTCGCTTGGAGTCTTGTCATTGGTACGAGTAGAGACGGGCGTCATGCCGGCCGACTGTGCGTATTTCGGCGCGCTGACGTAACCGTGAACGTGGTCCTTGTCTACTCTGTTTACGACCAGCTGGACTTGCTGCACGTCGGAACCGTTGATCCAGACGGGCTCGTAGAGGTTCACGTTTTTCTTGCTGAGTTGGTTGTCGTCCACGATGAGCGCCAGATCGTAGCGCTTGTGCTTGGGGTCAGCCTTGCGGAGAGACACGCTGATTGGTCCCTCCCGCCGGAAATGCTTGGCCTTGGTCAGGTCGAATTCAAAGTAGTTTCGTTCTCCCCGCTGTTCGAGCGAGACAAGTTCGTCATGGGTCCTGGCGATGGAGCCGTTCAGATCATCGCGTGTGGAGTTCAGGTTTGTTTGCAGATCCGACCGTGTCTGCGCCACCTGATCCTGCGTGTCCTTCAATTGATTCTGCTGGTCGTCCAGTTTCGCCTGCATTTCCTTCAAGCGCTTGCTTTCCGCGGCCGTCCGGCGCTTGGAGGCAGCGGACGCCGTCCCCGGCTGACTGGCGGACGCGCCCGGCGCGGGCTGCACCGCGGGCGGTTGATTCACCCTCGAGGTCAACGTGTCAATTTGATTCTGCATCTGGCTGATCGTTGCGCTCATGTCCGCATTTTGAGAGGCGACCTGCTTGGAGTTCGACTGCTGCTGGTAGATGTAGCCGACACCCAAGCCGAGCACGACAATCAGCGCCACGACAGCAGCGCCCAGCCATACACTCGTGTGATTCGCGGCGACGGAATTTTCTTTCACCATTCGAATCGGTTCTCGTTGGTCTTCCATCATTCACCTCCTCATTTTTTTCCGGACGTGAGCACACACAACCGGGGCGGGGCGCGACGCCCTTTCGAGCGTGAGAGCGAACTGCGCTCGCCCCCGGCGCGTCATACAAGCGGCCTACGCGCCGCTTCGATATCTAGGTATGCAATGAGGGTGCCTTGCCGTGTACAAACGGTGAGCTTGCGGAAGTCTTGTCGCTGCAATGCGTAGCAGCCGCCGCAGGAAAAGGCTCGTCGAAACGGGGGGTACTAGACCGTGAAAATTTTCCTCAGAGCCGCCGCGCCTGAAGCATTTGCAGGATGTAGTTCTCGTTGGTTTTGGCGGGCGGTCCACGCTTTGCCGCTTAGCTTTTTCAGTGCTCCACTTGTACGACCGTCGCCAATGGCTTCCGCGACCGCAACCCGTACCACCCGTAAGGAAGAAAGAACGAAAAACATTGCAGGTAGTTAAGAGGTCGTTCGATATCAGGGCGTTGGTCAGGCACTCAAAACCGGCCCAACTATGTAGCCTTGCCGGATTGCGCCTGACCAGCGGCGGTCGCCGCGCGCGCCTGAGGTGTCTTGTTCGGCGAAGTCACTGCCGCTTCACGATCGATTTCGATCGAACCTTTGAAGCTTGCACCGTCCTCAATCAATATTCGCGCTGTGGTGAGGTCGCCGACGACCGAGCCGTTCTTCAGTATCTCGATTCGCTCGCTGGCTCGCAGATTGCCCTTTACGCTGCCATGAACAATAATTTCGCGGGCAACGACGTCAGAGGTCAGCTTGCCGCTTAGTCCAACCGTCAGCCTGTGGTCGGCAAGACGAATCGGCCCTTCGACCGTGCCGTCTATAAGCAGATCCTCATTCCCAGATAGTTCTCCCTTGATGCGTAAGCCGGTGCCGACACAATCTGCAGCACCTGTCGCTGTCGAGTTTCCTGGCCCCACGGCCTTCGTGTTCATGATTCTACCTTCCTAGTTTGCCGAAATTGGACTCGTTACTTATGTTTCCAGCGCACGCGGTTCCGCCGAAACTAGCCGGTAGCGTCGAGGGGGGGAACTCCACTGGCAGGCGCGGTAAGCGTAATGGAATTCATTCCATGTTGCAAGACTGAGATTCTGTGTGTCGCCGCAAGAATGAGAATGTCCGGTTTGTGCAAAGTAGAAATGTCCGGTTCCATGGACGGCTGGGGGCCCATGGAGATGGAGCGAATGGCCTTGAGTCAACGAGAACGGGACCGCATACCGGTGTTGCAGGAGGTGAAGCAGGGGCAGGTAAGCCAGGTAGAAGCGGCAAAGCGATTAAAACTGCCCGACCGGCAGGCGGCACCTACTTCCCCTTCGCACGCTGCTCGGTAGGATGCTTCTCGGCAGGTTTGACGCTAATCTTGGGCGTGCCTCCCTCGTCCCGAACCGAATCAGTATCCCGTCAGCTTCGGGTCACTACAATCCGATCGATGTATTTCGCTACGTCCTCCCAGCAATCCTGTTTCGTCCTAAGAGCCACGTAACCGTCAGGACGGACAAGCCAAATCCCACCCGCATGAAATGGCTCTCGAGGAGTCGCCTCCAGAAGATTTGAATATCTCGCAAGCAGGCTTGCAGCCTCACCACCTGATTTTGCGAAGAGCGCGAATCGCGGCGTCGCGCCCGCGCCGACAGGCCGGTCTTTGTTTTGAATCGGAGCCCTCTCGCCTTCCGCAGGACCATCGTGAAGGTGCTGACCGCGACCGTTCAACGGACTTTCGGGATATCCGATCGCGACTTCCGTCATTGAATCCGCAAAGGCGTGTTGAACCGGTGCTAACCCGAACATAAAGTGACCGACAAGATTGCGAACACTCTGAAGGGCAGAATTATTTAGCGTTCCAATGGCAGTCAGCCTTCCAGCTGCCTTAAGTACCTTATCGCCGACTGCGCTGCGCTCGGGGCTGTAGCTGTCGAGCAGATACTCGCCGCAGTCTCCGCGAATGACGAGAGCCAACTTCCAGGCCAGATTGAATGCATCCTGCATCCCGGTATTCATGCCTTGACCGCCGGCCGGACTGTGAACGTGCGCCGCGTCACCCAGCAGGAAGATACGCCCAGAGCGATAATCAGCCACCTTGCGGCCATTGATCCTAAAACCCGCGAGCCAAATTGGATCAAAGGCCTTCATGCCTCCAGGTCCACGCCGATCAATGATGGCCTGGACCTGCTCCAACGACGGCTCGGGCGGTACGGCACTGCCACTCGGAGGCAGATTGGCAAGAACTCGATAGCGTCCGGGTGAGATCGGAAAGATTACAAACGCGCCATCACTGTGCCAATAGACTGCGGCCTCGGTGTCCGGAAAGGGATATCCGCTCATATGGACGTCCGCCAACATCCAGTCGCTGTTGAGGGTTTCACCCGCGAACGGTACTCCCATTGTGTGTCGCACAACGCTGTGCGCACCGTCACACCCGAGCAGCCAATCCGACAAGAAAGTTTCCTCTTTTCCATCGGAATGGCGGAGCACGGCCTCGATTCCGTCTTTCGTATTCTTATAACCCAGAGCCTCGACCTGCCGGTCGATGGTGATGCCCAGTTTGGCGAGTCTTTCTTCGAGTAAACGCTCGGTTTCAGACTGAGGTAGCATGAGCCCATTCGGATACGGGCTTTTCACCGAATCCATGGCAACGTGACCCATGAGTTCGCCATCCTTCGCGACGAAATTTACGGCCAGGGCTTTGAACCCCGCCTGAATGAATGGAGATGACCCTCCAGGGCCGCGATCCAACAACTCAAGAGTTCTGCTCCACACCACCAGAGCCTTGGACTTGTCAGTACGCTCGGCAGCCTTGTCTAAGATGCGTACAGAGACGCCGTATCGCGCCAGCTCGGATGCCATTGTCATTCCAACAGGACCGGCTCCCACCACCAGGGCATTCGTCCTCATGTCTTTTCCTTCTTGGCGATGATATTCCCTAGTTTCATATCAAGACAGCCGCAACCCGACAAACCACCGCATGGATTTTCATTCAAATACCCGATTCGTGCAGATTAGTGCTTTCCTCGCGCTTCACCGGTCGGGTAGCTGTGCCGGTTGGGGGCTATGTACCCTGCTAATCATCAACTTATGCGTACGTTAGTCTTTGGGCACCCGCCGCTCGGACGCGTCAATCAACCGGACCCGCGCTCGCCCCTTATGCAATGAGACCTAATCCCAACGCCGAGGTGAAGCATGGACGCAGCTCCACGAAAAGGCATCTCGTCGAATCTTGCCGTCCGATATGCCGTCTATCATCTGAAAGACGCGGAAGTTGATCTGCTAGTTGCGGTTCGTGCAGGAAGGCAACGCAGCAATTCTGTTTTGCTCGTCGCCCTTGTTCTACTACGAGAGGCACTTGCCATGCTATCCAGGACGGACCATAAATCGCGCCAGAAGGCTAAAGCGCCCCGTTTCCCATCGACGCCGGGCGCAAGGTTTCTCTAGAAGACGAACACAAATCCCGGACCAGGTTAGCTGGGCCTTTGCAACGGGTGCTACAGATGTCCGGCTAGCCTCAACCAGGGGTCTCTCGGAGTAGGAAAAAGGCTCCGCCAAAGCTTTTGTAACCGCACTTCTCCGTCCGGCCCCTGGATTTAAGGTTTTCGAGGTCACCGGTGCGTTCACTTTCGTTAAAGCTCGATGACTTGCTCACCTTCCCATGGATGGCTTTGTCGATCGGCTCTATGCGCTCCGTTTGCTCCGCGCATGCGATCCGAGCTACAGGGCTCTGACTCTTACCCCGGGTGGGTCTACCTCCCACTGGGTACATCAGCCTTCGCCTGGACATACTGTTCGGCGCCTTTCTCTCGAGCCTTTGGTCGTCGACAACCTAAAGTTTACCCGGGCCCAACGAGCCGACATTTTTTGTGAAATCATGTGGATGCAGCCGTGCTGGCGCGGTTGATTTATACTTTGAAACGATGGTGTTCTGGACTCCTAGCTGACGACATGCGCGGTGCATACATGAAAAATTTCTTTGACGCGGCAAGGGTGAAAGAAGTGAAGGAACGAATGGCGCTGCTGAGGCCAGATAGCGAGCGGATGTGGGGCAAGATGAACGCTCCGCAAGCGGTGGCGCACTGCTCGGCGGGTTTGGAGTTGGCACTCGGGGACAAGACCCCGCCGCGGGTATTCGTGGGGCGACTCATCGGGTGGGTTGTGAAGCCCTTGGCGCTCAGGAACGATGAACCAATGCGGCGGAACTCGCCAACGATAAAGGATCTTGTGGTAGAGGATGAACGGGACCTCAGAACGGAACGGGAGCGGTTGGTGGGATTGATCGATCGGTTTGCCGCGGCCGGGCCAGCGGGGTGCACCAAGCATCCGCACAGCTTTTTTGGGAGGCTAACGCCGGAGGAGTGGGCGATACTGATGTACAAGCATCTGGATCATCATCTCCGGCAGTTTGGGGTTTAACACCGGAGAGCGCTTCGTTCGCTCGGGACGCGGCTGTTTTACCGCCTCGTCGGATGACCGGACAAGCCCCCCAAAACTCTTCCCTGCCCAAAATTTCACTTTCGCGATGCCTTGCAATCGTCGCCATTACGTTTGCCCAAAAAGTGCACCGCAGCTCGCCTCAGGAAGAACCACTTGCGGACGTTCAATTCAGGCACTTACCAGCGAACTGTAATCGGTTTTGCAGGCGCCCACGACGCGACGCGTTTGCGATCCGTGTCGGACCGTAGGATCGGTCACCGTCCGTAAACCAACACATGAAAGGTTCCCGGAATCGCAGTAGGTCCGGGGTGCGGTCGATCTGCCGTGGCTGCGGGAGGCGGTTCGAAATCCACCGTATCCAGGAATAGCTCGTGAGTCTTGGTGTCGAGTCCCATCGTCTTGGCGCCGATCTCAGTCTTGATGGTTTCGGCCTCGCTGAATTTGTCGGGCGAGTCTTCATGGAATACGTGCACCATACCCTCGCGCGTAGACGCGAAGATCAGACTGGTTTCGGGATCGAAGGCGGCGGCATCCACCCCCCCGGAAATCGGGAATGACTGAAGGACTTTTCCATTGTCGGAATCGAGCACGACGAGCATTTGAGGGTCGCGACCCGCGCTGAAGAGCCGGTGGTGCTGAACGTCTATGGCGAGAGCCGTCGGTCGTCCCGCCGGAGCGACCGACCAGCGCGATTTGATCTTCAACGAGCTCGAGTCCACCGCCACAATTTCATTCTTATCTTCCAGATTGATGTAGATCGTTCCCTTGCCGTCGGCGACTGCAAACTCCGGTCCGCCGCCAAGGTCAATCTTCCCAATCACGGCGCTGCTCTTGGCATCGATCACGGTCGCGTTATGAGGATCGCCATCCATAACGAAGACGCGCTTTGATGATGGATCGTAAATGACGCAGTCAGCGTCTTTGTCAGCATCAACCTCGTCGGTCACCATCAGTGTCTTCAAGTCGAACACGATTACTTTGCCCTGCAAACCGTCACTGACGAACCCACGGCCAAACTCGCCGGCAATGGCGACGCCGTGGTCGCGCTTCAAACCCGTGATGTTGCCAATCAGCGTGCCGTCGGCAGCGTCGATGACCTTGATTTCAGTGCCGTGCGAAAGATACACACGTTGCGCGGCAGAATCGACTGTGATGTAGTCGAAGTATTCTCGAGTACTGCCCTCGGCTGCGCCGAAACTATACTTCTTGAGCAGGTGATAGTCGTTGGTTGCTGCCATCAATAGCCAAAGACTCCCGATGAGCGCGCCAATTGCCGGACGACCGAGACCATCCATCTTCATTCAAACCTCCCTAGCTCCCGTATCCGCTCTTCAATTCCGTTCGCCTTCGAACCGATCTACTCACGTGCTTGGATGATTTGTTTCGGATTCTACATCTCCAGTCATCGGACCGCGAATCTGGTCCTGCACTCGACGGACGGCCACCCGAAGCAATGAGTCATTGGCATGTGCCGCTCCCCATATCACGGAACGACTTGCCGGTTTCGGGTAGAAACTCCCAGTCGTATCCGTGCGGGTGCAGGGTCAACTTGAGTACTCCGTAGGTGTCGGCGTTGCGGACTTCGCTCTGAGGCAACGGTGTTGCAAAAGGACGATGGCTCTTTCCGCCGGTCCCGACAACGAATTCGCGAATACCGTGATTGGGATCGGCCCGGCCATCCGGATCCTGGAGCGCGAAGCGCTCGTAATCGTGATCATGGCCGTTAATCACGAGCGTTGCCTTTGCCTGATAAAGGTCCCGCCAGAAAGGTTCTACCTCAGGATCATTCCCGTGCTTCGCCCCGGAGCTGAAAAGCGGCTTATGCCAATAGGCGACGGCGCAGGCAGCCGGATGCGCGACGAGATCGGCTCGTAGCCACTTCTCCTCCGCCGAACCATCCTGACAGCCACCCACTTCAACACACTCGCTGTTCAAGACAACCACATGCCACGCACCAAGATCATAGCTGTAGTAACCTTGTTTTGGGTCGCCCGCGTTCACGCCGAAATAGTCGAAATACGGAGCCCCTCCATCGGAGTGGAACTCGTGGTTGCCTGGTGAGGGGCGCGTGCGGTCCTTGAATCTTCCCCAAGTAGGTCCGTAACACTCGCGGAATTGTCGGGCAGTCCCTTCTTCATAGGCATTGTCGCCTGCAGTGAAGACGGTACCGTCAATAGCGTCGACGAGCTCTGCCGTTGCTCTCGCCCCGGAAAGGTCAGCGCAATCCGCGATGTCGCCCGCACCAACAAGAACCGGATCTGGGCGAGAGGAGTCCGACATTGCCGGACGGCGCGCGGCAGTACTCGAGCCCGCGCTCGTCTGCTGGCAATCTGCCTGAGTCCCACAGCTGAGTACGAATATTCCGACCATACAGCCGAACCAGATGGCCAACCTGCTTCTCATGGCTCCCTTTCGCGCCATCCGATCGCGCCCAGGCGTCAAAACTTTACTCGCAGCATGAATTGAATTTGACGCGGCAAGCCTGTGCCTGTGTTAGGCGACGCATCGTTGTCGTTGTTGTTGTTGAAGTTGTTCGTCGTATTGATGACGCCGAAGTCTTTGGAAGCGGAAGTCACGAACGTAGTTCCGGTTGGATCATTCGGGTTCGGCACGTAGTCCAGTTGTAGGTTGTGCGGGTCGCCGAGCTGCGTGTGATTGAAGATATTAAATGCTTGGACTCCGAACTCCAGCGCGAATCGCTCGGTCAACTTCGTTTCTTTCATAAGCGCGAGGTCGATTTGCCAGGAAGGAAGTGCGCGAATAATACCATTCCCCGCATTGCCAAACCGAGTCACGGCACCCGGTACGCCGGGGGCGCCCGTCACAAGATCGGGGGCATCGATGGCGAGGTTTTGGGGCGGGGCCTGGAACGCGTTGGCATTGATCAACGGCACGCCGTTGTGGCCGCCCCCGGGGATGTAGAGTGGAACGCCCGGAACGAGATCGGGGCGCTGCGAGGTCTGATCGTTGTCGTCGGGAAGCTGAATGGGCTGTACGTTGTAGGTGACGGTGAGTGGGTGCCCCGTGTGGTAGATGCCGACGCTGCTTAAGCTCCATCCTCCGATAAATTTCCCCGCCACACCATCACCGTGCAAATAGCCCTTCCCGGGGCCGAAAGGTAATTCATAGACCGTGTTGGCCACAACGTTGTGGCGGATATCGAAAATACTAGGTCCTTTGTCGCACGGCAGGCAGTTGACGTTCTCAGGGCCGTTCGATTCTCCGCCGCCAACGGAACCGTCGTTAATGGAGTGAGAAAACGTGTACCGTGCCTGGAATGAGAGTCCGTTCTGGTAGCGCCGCTCGAGCGTCAGTTCCAGACCGTGGTAAGTGCTTGAGCCGATGTCTCGCTTGATGTCGACCGAGCCAAACGGGTCAAAGCTGTTCGGGTTCGTCGCGCTCGGTACCTCGTTTGGATTGCTGGGGTCGAAGGGATAATACTGATCCAGCGGGCGAATGCAGTCGCCGAATGCGTCAACCGGGGTTTCGCACAAATTGACGGCACCGCGAGAGAATAGCCGTACGCCGTGAGATCCGAGGTACTGGATCGTGAACATGAACTGCGCTGGTAGCTCGTGGTCGATCGTCAATCCCCATTCCTCGACGTAGAGGTCGCGGCGACCCTCGCGTTGAAGGGCTCGAGGTTGATTTGCCGCTGCGCTGGCCGCCAGAAGTGCTTGGTCCGGGGAGGCCACCTCGTAAGCGGCTTGGAGTCCCACGCCCTGGAGGAAGGCTCTGAATGTGTCACTCTCGAGACCGGCGTTCAGATCGTCATTTTGGGCGGCGCCGTGATAGATCCCAAATCCTGCGCGAATTACGGTCTTTCCGTGGAGAGCACCGGGGGCCCACGCTAGACTCACCCGCGGATCAAAGTTCAAGTAGTCCGAGTTGTAAAGCACAGGAACTCGAGGACAGGCTGGGGTATCGATCGGGCCGATTGGCAACGGTAGGTTGCGCGAATTCGGTCCGAGGCATACGCCGTGAAATTGATTCAGGTCAAATACAGTCGTCGCATTGTTCGCCTCGTGCGCAACGCCATAGTACTCGTAACGTAGGCCAAGATTGACTGTCAACGTGGGAGTGATCTTCCATTCATCCTGAAAATAGGGCATGTAAAAGGTGCGGCGCAGCGCATGGCAGCACCAGGGCGCGATAAAGAGCAGTTGGTCGAGCTGCGGTGGTCCCGGGCTCGATACGGGCTGGTTAAACAGACTGTCGTCATTGCCACCGAAAGTTAGGCTATTGTTTACGGTCTGGCCCTGATTGAGACGAACACGGCGTATTTCCATTCCGACTTTGTCAGTGTGGCGACCATGCGTATAGGTGAGATTGTCGATCACACCGTACGTCGAGCCAATTTCGATGTCGGCTGAATTGTTGTTGATCGTCTCGAAATTCGGCGTGGTAACCGAATAAGGCAGCACGCTGGCCTGAGGATTGTGGAACGGAGCGCGATTGATGTAGACCTTCGCTTCGTTGCTGAGATCTGCCGAAAATGCGTGTTGGAGAGCAACGAAGTAATTGGCCGGGTGATTGATCGTTTGCAATTCGTCGAGCGCGTTGCCGTTGGGTCCGTGCACCAGGCTGATGTCACGCTGCGCGCGGCCATAGAGAGTGGTCGAGTCGCTGAACTTGTGGTCGATCCGAATTAGCCACGTATCTTCGTGGACGGTCGTGGGAGCCACGTGCGTGAAATTCTGAACATCGTTGTTATCGGGCGCCGATGGAAGCGAGTCGGCACCGATTGGGCTGAATAGGACGTCGGGAAAAACGAAGCGAGGCGCGCATGTTCCCAGAGTTCCAGTCGATGCTTGCCAGGGGAATGACTGAAGAACGGGGCAAATCAAGCCCGGATTGGCCCCGTAGAACTGACCGTTGGTGGGATCGGTTCGGCCCGTGACGAGAGCCTGCTCCAGGAACGAGGCGGTCGGGACGACGGCGACAACGGTTTGTCCCTGAAACTGGCGCAGACCTTCATAGTCGATGAAAAAGAACGTCTTGTCTTTGACGATCGGGCCACCAAGGGTCAGTCCGTACTGTCCCATTCGAAATGGGGGGATGGTTGGAGGATCGTTGAAATTACGGGCATCCAAGACGGAGTTTCTCAGGTAGCCGAACACCGTCCCGTGAAAGTCGTTCGTCCCCGACTTCGTCACAACGTCGATCTGGCCACCCGCCTGCGTACCGTATTCGGCGTCGTAGAGAGCGCTATTGACACGGTACTCCTCGATTGCGTCGTCGGAAATCTGCAATCTCGTCTGGGATTTTTGCGCCTGTTCCTGAATACCGCCGGCATCCACTCCATCGAAGCTGAAGTTATTGTCGTCACGAGCTCGTCCGGCGAAGCGAATGGTTCGTTGGTCGCCTCCCCCGTCGTCCTGCGCGAAAGGAGCGAGCAGAGTCAAACTGGCCCAGTCACGACCGTTGACCGGTAGATTTTCGATTTGATCTCCGCGGATGACGGTCGCAGCCTCCGCCGAACTGCGCTGCGCCGGCTCGTTGCCCGCCTTTACTTCGACGCGCTCTGTTACCTTGCCCAAGAGGAGAGGCACATCGAGCGTGTGGGTCTCACCCACCTCTAGCTCGACGTCCTCGATCAGTTTCGTACTGAAGCCGTCACGAGTGACCTCCACCGTATAGAGACCAATAGCGATCCCCGGGAAGCGATAAAACCCGTGCTCGTTTGTTTTCCGTTCCTGGCCTTGTGCAGTAGCGACGGCCGCAATCTTTACTCTCGCACCAGAGATCGTGGCGCCGGTCGGGTCAGTCACCGTGCCTTCCAGGGTGGCGCGATCTGTTTGCGCGGCAACGGGACCAGGGAGACAAGCCACAACCAGAAATACAGCCATGCCAAAAGGACGGACCCGCATCATCGGCCTCCTGCTCAGGTCTTTCACAGTGAAGCGGGAACTGGTCTCGTCGACCGACCACGAGTCGGCATCGTTGGCAAGGGGATCGAGAGCTCGGTGAGACCCCGTTCTCGCGTGCTGTGATACAGCTTCTAGACTCGTCCGCCCTATTAGGCGCGAAAGATAAGAACACTGTATGAATGGGCCTTGATCGACCGTTCAAAAGAACCTGAAAGTCTTTCAGATAATAAGATCCGCGACGGGGCAAGCGGTCCGGGAAGGTCAGACGGCCCGCGGGGTTGGTAGGCTGACACGAAACACGGATCCTGCTCCCACGCGGCTTTCCGCAGCGATGGTCCCACCATGCATTTCGGTAATCCAGCGAGCGATCGCAAGGCCCAGTCCGGCGCCGCCCGTTTCCCGCGACCGCGCTCGATCCGTGCGGTAACAGCGCTCAAAAATCAAACTCAATTCGCCCTCCGGAATGCCGATGCCGGAGTCTCGTACCACGACTTGCGCGTGGCCCGGCCCGGCCGCCAGTTCAATCTCGCATGACCCGCCTTCGGGCGTGTATTTGATGGCGTTGTCGAGAAGGATCAGCAGAAGACGATCGATGGCGATCGAATCCGCCCTTACCCACACGGGCGTGCCGGCCGCACGAAGTGTGATATGGAGCGGCTTGCCTGCGGCAAGCAGCACGGCGCGCTCCTGCGCCCTTTTCACGTGGGAATCGAGATCGATGAGATGCAGCTCCATGCCTGTCGTGCCAGCGTCGGCTCGCGCAAGCATCAACAGATTTTCCAGCAAGGTCGTTGTCTCAACAGAAGTGCGCAGAATCTTCGTTAGGGCATCGGCATATTGACTCTCGGTTCGAGGCCTTCGCAAGGTCACTTCGGCAGTCGTTCGGATCAGGGACATGGGGGTCCGCAGGTCATGCGACGCGTCCGCGGTGAATTGCGTGATTCGCTTGAACGAGATCTCGATACGCTGCAGCATGGCGTTGAGAGTTTCGGTAAGCCGCCATAATTCGTCCCGCGCCCGCGGGACCTCCAGACGGCGGGAAAGGTTCTGCACACCGATGCGCTCTGCTGTCTCGATGATGCGCGTGACGGGAGCGAGCGACCTGCCACTCAGCCAATAGCCGAGGAGCGAAGCGAGCACAACCAAGAGCGGCACCGTTTCTTTCTCGATCGCTCGAAAGCTGTCGAGGGCGCGATCGAATGGTTCGGTTGGAACCGCGGTATGAATTTCAAACTTCTGACCGCCGGCTTCTACGCGCTGCATCGCGATGCGATACTGAATGTGATTGAGGTTCGTGGTGAAAAAAGTCAAGTCTCCGTCAGAAACGCCAGGCAGAGGAGGACTCGCTTGGAGGAATTGGGCTGACCGAAAGATCCATTCCTTGTTTTCGTCCGCGACTTCAAAGAGCACTCCGCTGGGCCACCAACCCGCCAATTCCCTCAGCTCCTTCCGAACGTTTTCAGGGCCCATCGGTACGTTATTTGCCAGCAGACGCTCGAGACTTTGCAGATTTACACGCGAAGAATCGTTCACGGTTACTTCGACGCTTCTCCGAAAGCCGACATCGCTGACCCAGACAAATACGCTAAAGGAGGTCGCTAATACAACGAAGTAAAGCGCGGTCAGTCTCGTTCGAATGGTTATGTTCATGGTTCCGCCGACGCGCTCACCGAATACCCCAGACCACGGTGCGTGTGAATCAGCCTTCCATTCGACGCCTCGCCCATTTTCTTCCGTAAGAGCCGTACGAATACATCCAGAGTGTTCTCTCCTACGTCGCGCCGGTTGCCCCACACGGCGGCAAAAAGCGCCTTTCGCGTAACCACCCGGCCCCGATTCCTTACCAGGACCTCGAGCAACCGAAACTCCGTCGAGGATAGATAGATCTGCTGTCCGTTGCGAAACGTGCGGCGCGACGAAACGTCCAGAACGAGATGGGGTGCTTCCAGCACGTTCTTGGGACCGACTCCGCCTCGCCGGCCGAGTGCCCGGATACGCGCCAGCAATTCGGCAAAGGAAAAAGGTTTCGTGAGGTAGTCGTCGGCACCCGAATCCAGGCCGCGAACGACGTCGGGCAGGGCGTCCCGCGCGGTAAGCATCAGAACGGGTGTTTCCTCGCTTCTCTGCCGTAATTGCCGTACGACATCAAAACCGCTCTGATCCGGCAGCATTACGTCGAGAAGTATCAGGTCGAACGAACGCTCTTCTGACATCCGGAGTGCGTGCCCGCCATTTTGTGCCAGCTGAACATCGAACAGTTCTTCCTCGAGCCCTCGAGTCAGCATCGAGGCCATCTCCGGCTCGTCCTCAACAATGAGAATATTCATAGCGGGATCAGAATGGAGTGTAGGCGTGTGGATGTGACGCCCAGATGAATGAAACGTTACGGAACTACTTGACCCTTGGGCAGCAATAGAAATTGAACGCCATAAATCGATTCTGCGTTCCCGAAGATAACAGTTACCAGCTAGATGGCTGGCAGGGGATTCACGCGCCAAGCAGAGAAGCTGGGCCGGTAGGAATCTGTCCGGTGATCAGGCACTTGCGCCGAACGGTGATATGTTCAGGCCGCTCGGAATGGTGAAGCGAGGCAGCAAGCCATCCGGCCACGTGTTGACACGAAACTTGAGTATCCGAAATTCCTAAGCGCGCATTTCCATGCTTGACGCGGGCTGCTAACGCTTATCAACCATAATTGCGCCGCCCTTGATTACCACCTTGGCGTTCAAGAAATTCCAATAGCCATCTAGCGGATTGCCATCCAGGATAACGATATCGGCCAGCTTGCCAGCCTCCAGCGTGCCGAGTTGATCGCTCATCTCGATGAAGGATGCTGTGTTTGGACCCATGAGTTTGACGATGTCTTGCATCGAGAACATCAAGTTGAGGGACTTCAGCTCATGCTCCAAGCCGGCCTTTGCCAGATAGTCGGTATCGGTGCCATAGCCGTAGATGACGCCAGCGTCCCACGACGTACGGGCATTCACGACCTTGTAGCCGGCTTCCTGCCCCCGGCCCTCGCCTTGTAGGATCGCTTCCGGCCACGGCCTGCCGTCCCGAAATCGAGGCAGGTTGTCATTCGCAAACACGCCAAAGACCGGAACTCCGAAGCCGATCGTGGACAACTGCTTCACACCGGCGGCGGCCACCTTCTTGGCGTCCTCAAAGCTCAGCCAGCCGAAATGAGGTGTGTGAACGAGTAGGGGTGTGCCGGCGTCAACGGCAGCCATCATCGCTTGTGGGCTCACTGCATGCACCATCACCCAGACGCCCAATTTCTTCGCCTCATCGTTGATGGCACTGAGATTTTCGAGTTCTTTGGCCGTTGGTGGCTTGGGACTGATCCCTTCCTCCCCGATAAACTTGATTCCAAGCCCGGCGAGCCTCCGCACTTCAGCACGGGCCTGGTCGGTAGTCGAGTTTTCAAGATTGACCCTTCCGGACGGGATGATGCGTGGTCCCTTGATTACTCCGGTCTCAATGTCCTGCCGAAGTTGAATGTTCCCTTCCGCAGGACCGCCACCCGACAGCACAGTCGTGTAACCAGCATCGAGGAGCTCCTGCATCCGGTCCTTCTCTTCGGGACCGGCGTTGATGTGGCGGTGGGCGTCGATGAACCCCGGCATTGCGGTCATGCCGCGTGCATCGATGGTCTGCACCCCGGAAACGTTCGCGGCGGCGGCCGACACAGTGACGAGCTTCCCGCCCCGAATGACGATCGAGCCCTGATTGATCACGTTACCGTTACCGACGATAATCCGAGCGTTCGTGATCACAAGATCCTGGGCCGCGAGATTCCCGACGCTTCCCAGGCTCCCGAAGAAAACCAGCAAAGCAAATCTAAGCAGTCTTGTCATCTTTCTAGGTCCCTTCGTATTCAGTTGCCGAATCAAGTCGGCGTTGTTCGGATTCTCCGATTTGGACGTCTACGTTGCGCATCCTACCCTGTCTCTCGCGCTCGACACAACGAACTTGCGTGTCCCTACTATTCGCGGCGCTCCCTGATACGATTGTTGGGATCTGGAGGCACAATGATGGCCTGTCCTGCGTTACGACTGCACTGGCGAATTGGGCTGTCTATTTGTGCGTGGCCAAGGGAATGATTTCGGTGAATGGAAAACTTCACGTGCGTGGGCTTTCGCGGCCCTCATCGCAGTTCGCTGACTGGGCAGCGCCTAATGCCTGCACGTTTGGTTGCGGCGCCGCAACCCGAGCACCCGCGTGCAAAGAACCGCTCGATGTCTCTTTCTACGTGTCGATCCGTTTACCGTTCTTGCGCCAGAAATAGCTGCGCGGAACATAGCCCTCAACTGTCTGCGGACTGGCGCAGAGCTCATCGGGGGACCCGGCCACCGGTGATTTGAATCCTACAATTCGCGCTGGGGTGCTGAAATGACCGCAGCGCTCCGACGCTAGGCCGATTCCGAGGCGGAAGAATGCAGAAGGTGAAGCTTGCGGAAGGCGGGGGCACGCAGAACGGAATCGAGATTTTCGCGGCCCTCTGTGAAATCGATTAGGAACTCCTGAACATTGAAGCGATGGCCATTCCGCAGGTGAGCCAGATGCCGAGCTTCGTGCAGCCGAACGTATTCGCCATCCGGCTGCAGCACACGAGTCTTCAAGGTATCGGCCAGATAGGGTGCGATCACCTCGGCGAAAATCTGATTGCAGAGCGCGGGATCGCGCAGGCGGAAGATCACCTCGACGCGCTCGTAGATGTTTCGCTGCATCCAATCGGCGCTGCCGAGGAAAACTTCCGTCTTGCCGGCGTTGCCAAAGACGAAGATGCGGCTGTGCTCGAGAAATCGCCCGATGACGCTGCGCACGCGGATGCGACTGCTGAGGCCGCGAACGCCGGGGCGCAACGCGCACGCGCCGCGCACGATCAGCTCGATGTCCACACCCGCCTGCGAAGCTCGATAGAGCGCCTGAATGATTTTTTCGTCGAGGAGCGAGTTGAATTTGGCAAAGACGAACGCCGGTCGCCCGGCCCGCGCGTGAGCCGTTTCGCGGTCAATCAAACCGAGAAAATTCCTTCCCAGGTTCAGCGGAGCCACAAACAGCGGGGAGTACTGCGAACGCTCGGAATGAGCCGTGAGGTAATTGAAGACGTGGTGAACGGCCGAGGTGAGGCGCGTGTCGCTGGTGAGCAGGCTTAAATCGGTATAGAAACGCGCCGTCGAGGGATTGTAGTTGCCCGTGCCCAAATGGGCGTAGCGGCGAATCTGGCCATCGGATTCGCGGCGGGCGATGAGCGCCAGCTTGCAGTGCGTTTTCAGCCCTACCACACCGTGGAAAACCTGCACGCCGGCATCCTGCAGATTCCGCGCCCAGCGAATGTTCGAGGCTTCGTCGAAGCGAGCCTTCAGCTCAACGACGACCGCGACTTCTTTCTTGGCCGCCGCTTCGATCAGGGCGCGGACGATGGGCGAATTCTCGCTGGTGCGATAGAGGGTCTGCTTGATCGAGAGGACGTCAGGATCCTGCGCCGCGCTTTCGATGAAGCGAACGACGGTCGCGTAGGAATCGTAAGGGTGATGCAGGAGGACGTTGCGTTTCCGGACCAATTCAAACAGCGATGAAAAACCGGATTTCAGGTCGAGCTCGCGCGGCGCGAACGTGCGGTATTTCAAGTCCGGCCGCGGCGTCTGCTCATAGAGATGGAAGAGGCGTGAGAGATTGATGGGGCCATTGACGCGGAAAACCTGTCCGGGAGAGAGCCGGAAATTCGCCTTGAGCCGGTCAACGATTTCCTGATTCGCTTCCGCCTCGATTTCCAGGCGCACCGCCGAACCTTTCCGGCGGCGATGAATCTGCATGTCCACGGATTCGAGGATGCTGCGAGATTCTTCTTCTTCGAGGTAGAGGTTGCTATTGCGGGTCACGCGGAAGGCTGCAGCGGAAAGGATTTCGAATCCGTGATAGAGCCTTTCGGCGAAGGCGTGAACGACGTCATGCAAGAACGCGTATTCGACTTTGTCCTTGGAGGACGGTAGGCGCACCAGGCGCGGCAATGCGCGCGGCACGGTCACGACTCCGAGATAGACCTGCGAGCCGCGCCGTTTGCGCTTGAGCAGAAACGCAAGGCAGAGCGCCTTGTTCAGCACGTGAGGGAACGGGTGAGCGGGATCCACGGTAACGGGGGTGAGGATTGGTTCGACTGTCCGGGTGTAGAAATTCTCGATGTACTCGCGAGCCTCCGGACGCAGATCGGTCCGCCCGAGGACACGCACCGATTCAGCCTCCAGCGCTGGAACGAGTTCGTCGCGCCAGCACTCATATTGCTCGTGCACAAAGCCGTGAATTTTCGAGGTGAGCTCGGCGAGCACTTGCTCGGGGATACGCCCGTCGGGGCCCGGCTCACTATTTCCGTGTTCGGCCTGCTGCATGAGTCCAGCAAGGCGCACCTCAACAAACTCGTCCAAATTGCTCGCGGTAATGCCCAGAAACTTCACGCGCTCCAAGAGAGGATTGCTCGGGTCGCGCGCCTCTTCCAGAACCCGTTGATTGAATTGCATCCAGGAAAGATGGCGGTTAAAGAATCGTTGGGAGTCTGGGATGGAGATGCGAGCCATACGCCTCTCAGGCGTGCAAGGGTACTCTGTCCGTGTTACGGCCGCGTTACAAACGGCGCTGCCGGCTGGGACCCGGAACGGGGTTTTGGCCGGAGGCCGGTGATCGCGATCGATGCGGAGACGAAATTGATTCCGACATGAGCCATTGAAACGCGCGACGCGGGTAGGTTCGCTGCAGCCAAGGTGCTGGCGGCCGGTAGCCCAGCGCCGCATGGGGCCCGCTGGTATTGTATTCCACTCCTCACTTCGCGATCACGACCTGCGCCTGCCCAACGGGTAAATAATCTGTCCTTCCATGCATTCATCCCGCAACTTCCTAAATCTCTCGCAGGAACCGTTCTCCCAAGGACTGCCATCTTGGCCTACAGCGTTCCTGTCCCCCTTTTTGGTTTCTTCATGAGTCATTCATCTTCGTAACGCTAAAATTGGTACAATGCTGGGATGGCAGGGCAAGCTCGAGCGGCGTTAGACTATAAGATCACGTTGCTCGAAATAGAACGCGAGGTTTCCGGGGCACATTTCCAAGCATCCTACGTTTACACATTCCAAATTTCCAAGGTTTTGTTGACCACTCGTGGCGCGGTCGTCCTCACAAACGGCGGTGCTGAAATTATCGAAAAACGTGGCTTGGATCCGATTGACACGGCGCGGGCGGTGTTGCGAAAAATTCTGGAAAGCGGGCGAGACCCCTTTGAAACAGAGATTTTCCTTCGAGTTCCGATCGAATATGCCGAAAGTTTTTCGCAACACGGAAACTTTGACGGACTGCCGGGCCTCGTAGAGTAAAACACGGGGGTCGGCGCTTCCCGTCGCAACAATCCCCGGCAAATCAGACGTGATCTGTTCTGGCCCCCACCGATAAGGATCACTTCGCGGATCCTCACGCGTGCAACTGGGACCCGATTTCAGTTCATTCCTGCTTGTCGGGTGTCGGGTTGCTGGGCGCGGAGCTGGGCACGGGCCTCCCGTTAACCCGAACATGGTAGCCGGGCGGAACGTGCGATAGCGTATGCACGTAACGCAGCTTGCCCTTCTCTACGCGAAACAGGTGGGTATCAGGTAATCCGCCCACACCGAAAGTGCAGAACGCGACAACCGCGCCAATCGTCTCATCGACAATGAAGCGCCGCGCCACGATGTTGACGCCGGCAGGCACGCCGACCGAGCAGCTATCCTCCGGGACGCCTTTACCCGTGCGGATACCGCCTTCGGTCCGGTTGCACGGGTATCCCCACGGCACTCGATCGAGGTTCTTTTCCAGGAAAGCGTCGAGGTAGGCATTGGCCGCCGCAACCAGGATATCGCGGCTATCGCGCTGTGCCGCCGGCATCACTCCCCAGTCCTCATTGGGCGACCACTTGAAGTAGTTATCGGCGTTGAATAGCCAGTCACCTTGCTGCGTAACGATCGATTCAATTTCTGCGACCTTGTCGTGATTGATCCGGAGGCGCGTGCCAAGGACGTACGGGTGGGTTTTGTCCGTAACGATCACTTCGGTAAATGTCTGGCACGTTGCCGGGTCAATCAAGGTTCGATGAAAATCGATCTTCAGCGGTTTCTGAATGATGCCGGATTTGATGTCGACGACCTGCATATTTTCAATATAAGCAAGCCCGTTCGCCAGCGGCATGCCGGAAGGATCGCCCTTGGTCTGAGCCTCGATGTAGAGATCGGTCGCAGCTTGCAGGCCGTCCCGCGTGCAGGCCACCTGCGCGAAACTCGCCGCCGGCGCCAACAGCAACGCTGAGAGCACGATCCATTTGGAAAGAATACGGCTCATCGGACTCCTCCCGTTTCATTTGTGATTTGCGAGCGCGAGTCTAACACCGAATCAAGGGGTCTGAATCGGCATCAGGGTACACCAAGTTCTCCGGCTGCTGAAAACGCTATGTGCCTTTCGAAGTGGCTTGGAGGCTATCAAAAAGATTCCCCATACGAGCAAACCTGCGTGGTGTGGGCACCCTGCGGGCGGCTTCTGCCTTCCAAGCTTCAAGTCGCGGCGATTGCATCTCAATGCTTGATTCACGCTATCTCGGACGACCTCGGCGCCGTGCCGCTCCCGACCCGCATCCGGTTGCGCGCGCGAGCAATAACCTCCGCTCTCGAGCATTGTGCGTCAGCGAGGCAGCACGCTCGAACTCTGCGCGTGCTTCGTCGAGGTGGCCGAGCTTTGTCAAAAGGTCTCCGCGCACACTGGGCAGCAGAGGATAGGTGTTAAGTGTCTTTTCCAAGATGAGTGCATCGACCACGTCAAGACCTGCCTGGGGACCTGCGGACATCCCAACTGCGACGGCGCGGTTCAGCTTCACGATAGGAGACGGCGTGAGCAAAGCGAGTGCGTCGTAAAGCGCAACGATGCGCGCCCAATCTGTTTCCTCCGGCACTCGTGCTCGCGCGTGACATGCAGCAATTGCGGCCTGCAATGCATAGGCCCCACGCGCACCGCCGAGCTTCTCCACTCGTTCCAGTGCGGCAAGCCCTCGGTTGATCAAGAGTTGATCCCACACGGCCCGGTTCTGATCCAGTAGGAGAATAGGTTCACCCGACGCGCTCACACGCGCCCTCAATCGCGAGGCTTGAATCTCCATGAGCGCGACCAGACCATGTACCTCGGGCGTCCGCGGAGCGAGCTCGGCTAGGATACGGCCTAGACGCAGTGCTTCTTCGCAGAGCGGGGGCCGCATCCAGGCGTCACTGGCAGTCGCCGTGTAGCCTTCATTGAAGATTAGGTAGATGACCTCCATCACCGACGCGAGCCGAGCGGCAAGTTCGGTTCCGCGAGGGACTTCGAACGGGACCCGTTTTTCGGCGAGCGTCCGCTTGGCCCGCACGATTCGTTGCGCAATCGTCGGTTCTGGAACCAAGTACGCGCGCGCGATCTCCTCCGTCGTCAGGCCTCCGAGCAGGCGGAGGGTAAGGGCCGCGCGCGCTTCAGTCGAAAGCACTGGATGGCAGGAGATGAAGATCAGGCGAAGCAAGTCGTCGCCCACATTTTCGTCGAGTGTGCTAGCGAGATCGGGCACGACCATTTCCCGGGCATCGAGCTCGCGGCCGAGTTCCTCGTGTTTGCGCTCGAGCAGTTTGGTATGACGGAGTCGATCGATGGCACGATGCTTCGCGGTGGCCATCAGCCACGCGCCGGGGTTGTCGGGAATCCCCGACTCCGGCCATTGTTCGAGCGCAGCCACGAGAGCATCCTGCGCGAGATCCTCGGCAAAGCCGACATCGCGCATGATCCAGGTCAGCCCGGCGATGAGCCTCGACGATTCAATTCTCCAGACGGCTTCAATCGCGCGATGTGTCTCGGCGGTAGTCACCGCTACCGATCACAGCATCATTCAGTCCGTCCGCGCAAGGAAAGTTGGCCAGAACCGCCCGGCGCTTTTGCTCGCGCCTCGTCGCTCCCGAGGATCGGCGTCCGGCTTGACTCGCAGCGAAGGTTGGCACTTCGTGCGACAGCCGGTCTTCGCTTCCACCGTCTCCCGCCACCGTAAGAAAGCGCTTGGTCCAATCGATCGCCGCTTGCTTCGACGTCGGCTGAATAATCGCGTACCCACCGACGAATTCCTTTGCTTCGGCAAATGGGGCCGGCAGTGACGGCGAATGCTCCATCTGACAGGCGGACGTGCCTACTGTTTCGCGTTGGCCTGTCTGCGCAGGCGCTCCTGGTTCTCTTTGAGTTCCGGCGTGAGCTGGTCACCGAAGTCTTCCGTCTCAAACACCTGGCGAATCTCCACTTCGTTCCCGGCAGCGAAAGGCGCCCTCTTCAGCCATTCGACCGCCTCATCCATCGAGCGAACCTGCCACAACCAGAAACCGGCGATGAGTTCCTTGGTCTCGGTGAAGGGCCCATCGATAATGCTTGGCTTGCTTCCCGAAAACCTTACGCGCTTGCCATTGGAGCTTGCTTGCAGCCCTTCCCCGGCCAACATCACGCCGGCCCTCACCAGCTCTTCGTTGTACTTTCCCATCGCCGCGAGGAGTTCCGTGCTCGGGAGGACGCCTGCCTCTGATTCCTTACTTGCCTTGACGATCACCATGCATCGCATTTTTAGCTCTCCTTTTGATTCCGATCGGAGCTGGGCATCTGGCGGGTTGAACGCCTGATCCTGCTTCCCACTTAGACGTCGAACGAAGGCCCGCGAAATCGACCGGCTCTCGAGGTTATCTGGAAATGTCCTAAGTGTCTGCGGTGCGCTGTTTTGAGCTACCCCTGGTTTCTGATCGGGACCCACAGTCATCTGGCCGGACATCACAGGGAGCAATCCCCCACGAATCGTCTGGTACCTCAACGCGCGTACCCGGCGCGTGAGGCACTGTTCGGGTCGATGATTTCACAGCAGTACCGGCCCTTTCTCCCGAGCCTTTCATCGTCGACAACCCAAAGGGTACACAGGTCCGAGGAGCCGACATTATTGTGAAATCATGTGGACTACGAATCGGGTATTTGTTCGGTCGTCCGACTTGTCAGGAGCTAGCCTAACCGTGAAAAGCCGAGGGCAGCTGCGGGAGGAACGAGGCGGGGTGGGTACCCCGCCTGAACATTCTAGGCGTGAGCCGGTTTAGCCATTCCATGGTGTTCGATGTGGGTCTTTGCGGCTTCTGCCGCGTGGTGAATTGCGTGTTGATGGTGACCGTTGGCTAGGTGTGCGTGATGTGCGGCCGTTTCGTGGTTTCCCTCTTCGTGTTGCTTTGCGGCTTCATTGTGGTGTCTTGCCGCGTGTTCGTGATGCTCTGCAGCCTTGCGGTGATGCTCCGCTGCCTGCTTTGACATAAGTCTCCTTCTCACCGATTGCATACAAAGTGCAACCAAGTGACATCTGCTCAAACACGCTGATTGTCACTCCAAATTGCTACGGCTGGGTCACCAGAGAATGAATAAAGAACCTCTGCTTCAAGGTCGAGGCAGCACGATTCGCTGCGTAATCCCCTTGGCGTCTATGGGTTGATTGCCGGATTCTGCACCGGAGAAGATGAAATTGTATCGCTGCAATCGGGACACCAGCAGATCCTGCGGCAACTTTCGCGATGGGAACCAGACCGGGGTACCTAGATGGTCCGGCAGTCACCATTCGACACATTTTACGGCGTGATCTCGAAAATTCTGGTGCAGAGACTCCGTACTTAAGGCATACTATTCGGCGTCCGCCGGGTACGATCCCACGCCAGGAACCCCGAAGATCGGTAGCACTATCCGCTCGTTTTAGCGCTCATCTCGAAAATACAGCACATTGCCTACTCCTCGGCTTGCCCTGGTGGCGAGTTCAGGTGAGGCCGCAGGCCCAAGACAAGAAAGGGGACTATGCAAATCGGGGAAAACAATGGGTTTGGCCGCATCGGTCCATTCGCAGTCTTCTATCCGACGCCGCCAGTGCTTCCTTCCATTCGACAAAACGGCCACGGCGAGATTCCAGGACGACTATTCGTTGTGGAAGGCATCGACGGCTCAGGCAAATCGACCCAACTCAGTTTGCTCCACAAATGGCTCGAGTCGAAGGGTTACGGAGTCGTCTTCAGCCAGTGGAATTCATCGCCGCTAGTAAAAGATACAACCAAGCTGGGCAAGAAGAAGAAGATGCTGACTCCTGCGACGTTTTCGCTGATCCACGCCACCGATTTCGCCGATCGCACTGAGCACAGCATTCTGCCGCTGCTGAAAGCGGGCGCGGTGGTGCTCTGTGACCGGTATGTTTACACGGCGTTTGCACGCGATGTGGCGCGGGGCATCGATCGGGCCTGGGTCCGGGATCTTTACAGATTTGCGGCCACGCCGGCAGTGGCATTTTACTTTCGAGTGCCGCTTGAGACCGCTATCGGGCGACTGGTCGGCGCACGCGATGGATTTAAATTCTATGAAGCCGGATTGGACCTCGGGCTCAGCGACGATCCCACGGAGAGCTTTAGGCTATTCCAGGGGCGGATTATCGACGAGTACGAAAAGATGATTCCAGAATTCGGCCTGACGGTAGTGGATGCGACGCTGCCCGTTGAAGTCCAGCAGGCCCAGGTGCGCCAGATCGCAAAAAACCATCTCGAACGTGCGACCAATCTGAGAGTGAAACCATGAGAAAAACCTATGGGAGCTTGTTGCCGGGCATGAAGCTTTCCGATCTTCAGGGGAAACTGATCGTCGTCGAGGGCACGGATGGAGCGGGGCGCACAACACAGATCAATCTACTCAAGCCGTGGCTCGAAGAGATGGGTCACGCGGTCCTCGATACCGGCATTTCGCGTTCCTCGCTTGCAGGAGAGGGCATTCGACGCGCAAAGGAAGGAAACAACCTTGGGCGCGTGACGCAAAGCTTGTTCTACGCCACCGATTTCGTCGACAGGTTGGAGAACGAAATCGTTCCCGCTTTGCGCGCCGGCTTCGTTGTGCTGACTGACCGATACATCTATTCGCTGATGGCGCGCGCGATCGTACGCGGTATGGACGGCGCGTGGATTCGCAGCATATTCGGCGTAGCACTTGTGCCGGACGCCGTGTTCTATCTACGGTTGGGGATCGACGACCTGATCCCACGAGTCATTTATTCGCGCGGATTCGATTATTGGGAGTCAGGCGTCGACTTATTTCCTGGACAAGACTTGTACGACAGTTTTCGGAATTATCAGACAGCGCTTCTCGCCGAATTCGATCGGCTGAGCGTCGAATACCAGTTTGATACGGTGGACGCATCTGGGGAACCCAGAGCCGTGTTCGCACAGCTCAAGGCAAGAGTCCTCGAGGTTCTCGAGAGGGATTCGCGAAAGGCCTATATCTCGAAACTGTACGACTTCCCGACGACGGCTCCGGCCCCGAAGATCGTAGCGGCCCATGGCGCTGGGTCGTGCGCCGGCGCACGAGACTCGGATTCGTTAGTACCAACGGCGGCTCAGCACTACCAAGCGGGTCCGAACGCGTATTCGCTCGATCGTTCCAGTGGAAACGGCCACGGTGAAATCCATGGCAAGTAATTTAAACAAAAAACAGCCAAGGCGATCTTCGACGAAATCGCCCATCGGGATTCTAGCGGCGGGGGCGCACGGAGAATTCGTTTCTTAATCGAACCAGAATCTAACGACTCGCCGCGCGTGACGAACCATCTGCCCGAGGTTGACGGAAGTGAGATGATCGGGCATGGAATACCCTCAGCTTTGGCGTACCCTAAAAGTTGACGATATCGCTCTCCCGACATGCCTTCTCCCGTTCGCACACCCTGCACCTAAGGCCAAACAAGCGGGCCGCCTGGAGACCTCTCAAAGATGTCATGGTGATCGGTGGGACAGCACACGACGGTGCCTGATCGCGCCGCCGAATTCGCTTAACCAAATTTTAACGATTGCGTAAAACGCCGCCTTCCCACGGTATGGGATTGTTGCGCCCGCCTGGGAGGGCAACTCCGTGAAGAAAATTTCCGTAAAGAAATTCGTGATCCGATGTGCACTCTTCGTCGCCGCAGCCTCAACGCTCGGCGCTGCAGCATTTGTCGGGACGGCTGCCGCGAATGTCGACGACCAGCTTGGATTCGGCCGCTTTTTCGGATTCGTGCCCGGCACGTTGGTACTGAGCAGGAGCGTCTATCAAGGTACGGCATCGACGGTAACGACGGGCGAAACGTTGCCGCTCGGATGTGCCGGCGGACCAAACGGCACCACGACCATAAACGTGCCCTTACTGGCGGGCGGCACCACGCCCGTCGCCGTCGCCTGCGGAATCGCCTCCGACGATGGCGAAGCCCCGAACAATTTCGACACGCACAACGTCTGGAACAACTCCAATTCGGATGGAAGCTTTGGGATCACGTCTCCGATCTTCCTCGACGATCTGACGACTTTCGGCTTGCCCTTGGGCACTTTGGCCGTTCCTACCAATCAAATTGTCACCAGTTTTAGCTCGAAGTCCGAGCTGGCCCTAAACCTTTCGGCGGACGGTCACTCGATCACGTTCATGGGTTATCACGGCGGTCCAGGTTGCGGCGGCTTTCCGACGTCTCCTACCGCACCAAATTTGATCGACGTCTCCGCATCGAACACGCCCGGCGTATGCGACCCGACGAACCCGGTCATCACGTCGTACCTCACCAATCCGATCACTCCAACTGCGTATTACCGCGCTGTCGCGGAAGTGGACGTCTTCGGCCGCATCAGCGTCACCGACGGCAACGCGTACAGCGGCGACAATGGTCGCGCGGCCATGAAGGGCGCTAACGGCAATTACTACATGGTTGGCAACGACAACAGCGGGAATCTGTCTAAGAAGCAGCTCGGCACGACGCAAGACGGCGTCGATTTGGTCACCGCGACGGGCGCTGAAATGCTCGTCCCAGGCCAAGTCCCGCCAGTCCCGCCAAACATCACGATGCTCGGAACCTTCTCGGTCACCAGCATCTGCGAAACCGTGGAGGTAGACAATCAACCCGTGAAAACATGTTTCCCGGCCGACAAAGCCGGGAAAGATACCAACTTCCGGGGTCTCACCATCTTTGACAACACGCTCTACATCACCAAGGGCAGCGGCGGCAACGGCATCAATACGGTCTACCAGGTTGGAACGCAGGGCACTCTGCCGACCGGCACGGCAGCCGAGCTTGCGCCGACGCCCATTACGATCCTTCCAGGCTTCCCGACGACGCTGGCTAGCGGCGTGGATCTGAATGGTAACCCGGCTCCCGTCGCGTTTCCCTTCGGCATTTTCTTCGCCAACGCCAACACGCTCTACGTTTGCGACGAAGGCGACGGAACGCTCATAACTCCCCCCGTCAACGGCAACGTGGCCGACGCTGCATCTCTCGCGACCGCGGGCTTGCAGAAATGGGTCCTCACGAACGGCACTTGGCACATGCTCTACGTGATTCAGAGCGGGTTGTCTATCGGCGTGCCCTACAGCGTGCCGAATTATCCCGCGGCGCTTGACCCGGCGACCGGCGGCTGCCGTAACCTCACAGGCCAGGTTCACAGCGACGGGACCGTGGATCTCTTCGCGATCACGTCCACGATTAGCGCGAACGGCGACACAGGCGCCGATCCGAACAAACTTGTCGGAGTCACGGACATACTGAACGCCACAACCCTGCCGGCGGGAAACAGCCCAAGCGGTTTCTTCGTCGATCACTTCATTACGCTCCGTTCCGCACGAGCCGGAGAAGTGTTCCGCGGAATCGCCTTCGCGCCACAGCCGCAGTTCGGTGGCCGCGGCGGAGACAACCGCTAGGAACTGAGCGAGAATGGAATAGTTACGATTTGCGGCGAAAGGCGGGGCCAATGTAATTTGGCCCCGCTTCCCATTTGACAGCCTAGACCACGTTGAGGCCGGGCCCCGTAATGGGCCGCGAGGACTACTGCTCGGCAAGCGACTCAGCTACGTTGATTAGTCCTCGATCAAACTCCACAAAGGCGAGTCCGTGGCGGGATCCCGTCAGCCGCCAGCTCTATCGACCTTCTCTCCCGTCAAAGGTTTGAACATCGGTGATGGAGTATATGTTTTCGCATTCGCAATGCTTGCAGCGAGCTATGAAAGTCGAGGAGGTGTACGGCTCTCCATTTCGGAGTTCTTCCGGTAGGTTGGCAACACTAGCAGAAACGGGAATCGGTGCTTGGCACCAAATGCGAGACACTCCACGATAACTCCTCAGGAGTTCTGCAATCATTTGAACCTCCAGGTGGGAAGATAAAATCGAGACCGGAGCAACTTCTCTATGGTGGAGCTGGAATCGATCGAGGGCTGATCGTCATGGCAATCTTAGGGGCTAAATCCCGATCAGTTAATCACGCGGTAGCTCGACTCCCACCACTTCCGTTCTCGAATCCTCTTTGACTTGATTCAGGCACTTTTAGGAAGCCGTGAATTCCGTTCGATTCCCGCTATTTCCGGAGACTAGTTCTTCGCAGCGCTCAAGTAAGAAGCGACTGAACGTCCGTAAATAGAAGCAATGTTTTCCGTCCCGATCTTGCGCCTTACCTCACGCGGAAGCTGATTGAAAAGGAGCACCAGCTCTTGCCAGCGCTGCTCGGAACCTTTGGGTTCCGGATAATGCTGGTCGCTGCCCATAATGAACCGGTCCGAGAAATCTGTGAACAGGCCGAGCCATTCCGGCTTGATCTTGCCGTCCGCGAGAGGGTAATTCATTCCAGGAGCCAGGGGATCGGTCTTGATTTCCATGTACAAGTTTGGGTGCGCCTGAAGTAGACGGCGGCAAAGATCGGGTGTTCGGTACCCGGTTCCATCCGCTCCCGCGTGAGCCCAAATAATCTTGGCGCGAGGATTGTGGGCCAATAGCCGCTCGAACGCCCCGATATTCGCATGTAGCATCCGCGGGTTGGGCGGCGATTTCAGACCGGCTGGGAGCGGCATGTCCTGCGGGACAGCTTCCATGTGGAGATCGATCGGGACCCCATGCTCGGCGGCGATATCCGCAAGCAAAAGATAGAGTGGGTGGTCCGCTGGGGCGTACTGATACGGCGTCACGCCGTCAAAGTGCTCAGCGGTCATTTCGCCGAATCCGATAACGCCCTCGCGAAGCAGATCTTCCGCCCGCTCCTGGAACTTTTTCCGTACGGCGGGTCCCGCATCTCCGGTCGTCACCGATTGGATAATCATTGCGTTCAGCGTGCCGCCGCCGCCGAGGACGGCCAACTTTCCGGCATATTTTTTCAAACTAGGAAGCAGGACCTCTGCGTCAAAGCGTCCCGGATGATCGAACGTGTCAGGCGGCATCAGAAAAAAGATCATTGCGGCGTGTTGGCGGTCGAGTGCGGCGAGCGCGGAGCGCACCGTGCCACCGGGGTCCATAGAATCAAAATGAGTGTGCGCTTCGACGTAGGGCGTTAGTGCTGGGACCGGTTCTACCTCGTTGGGCGGTTTCCTCGCACCCGATTGCGGTTGGCCCGCGAACAAGAGGCGCGCGACAAGTACGACGACGATTCCGGCAAACGCCACAGCTGTTACGAGCTTCCCCGGCGATCTTTTCATCTTGTGATGATCCTATTTCGATCTACCGCGAGCGTTTTGGCTATCTGACTCGCGGAGAACGATTGCATTTGATCTCTCAGGAAACGGAGGACATTGTAGCAAGCGTCGAGGCGTGCCGCAGTGTTTGCGGCAAGATCCCTCACGCGCGACTACTCAGCCCCCAAGCGACTTGCTAGGTTAGGGACCGGCAGCGAGACCACAGACTTAGATCAAGGCCAACTCGACCTTCGCGATCGCCCACGCGCCGGAGTCCTTCACGTACTCGACTCTCAGTACGCGGCGCTCGGTCCGGCGCGTGAAGCCGCCGCCTTGCGCGTGCGCCATCCGCGCCAGCGTGCAATCCAGCGCGATCGCGGTTTCGATTTCCACGGCGCATTGGAACCGCCCGGCAGCGCTCTTGCGGTCCGCGGCGACCTCGATTGAGTCCGGTTGCCCCGCGTGATCCGCCGCGATGCCGCGGACGGCTTGGTCGAACGCGGCGCATTCGCGATTCGCGAATAGCGATTTGGCGGCGTCGCCTGCTCCGGTGTTGATTTGCCGCAGCCAGCTCTGATGCAGCTTGCCGATCGCGGCCTCGTCCTCGAGCCTCGCCAGCCGCTCCTTCAGCCCCGCATCCGCCATCACCGCAGCGGGCACTGCGGCGGCGAGCGGCATGGCCAGCACCGTGCTGCCCTTCAGGAAGGCCCGTCGCGTGTAATTGGTGTCTATGGTCATGTCGCCCCCCACTCATGCTTTGACTTGATAGAAGCGCATTATGTCGAATCGGCCCGCGAGTCTCTCGTGTGCTCCGACAGCGCTCATGCTCAGGCCCTCTTCGCCGCAGTGATAGCCGACCCCCACGTCGCGCATCGTATGCAGGTTGACCAGGATGGTGCCTAGCGTGCCGTTACAGGCCTCCTCCGACCAATAAAGGAAATACAGGCCGTCCCGAATCTTCACGTAGGCCGCCGGCCCGCTCCACTCCAATCCGCCGGCGTCGGTGTCGGTGAAGATGATCCAGGACAGCGAATGCGGCGTCGAGTACAGGTGCATGGACGTCAGGCCCGGTGCATAGTTCTGGCTCACCGCGCGCCCGACCATCTCATCGGTGAAGTGGTGGCGGTTATACTTCGGCGGAACCAAGCCTTCCATCTCGATCACGCCGAACAACGTCTTCACGCCCGCCTCGTTGGCGAAATAGGGCGTGTTCAGATATCCGTTGAAGCACGTCACCAGGCCCTGGTGGAAATCTGCCACGATCGAGTGCCCGTCGTGGTTCGGAGCACCTTCGAGCAGGTGGCCGAACAAGATGACTCCGGGCATCGATTCCCAAGCCTGATAGCGCGCCTTCGTCCAGACGCTGTCGCCTTCTTTGCGCCAGTTCAGTGTTTCGGCGTCGTCGAAACGGTATTCCATCGCCGGGACATTGTCGTAGCGGAAAGTCAAAGTCTTGCCGGCCAGCCAGCCCGTGCTCGGACCGCGATTGCCGCCCATCTGTGCGCCGGGCCCGCTAGCGGGCGCAAACGCCGTCGTCTTCTTGGCGCAGGCGGCGTCGACTTCAGCCTTCGACATTTTCGGCATCGTTCGCAGCGGCCGATAGACGCGCCGAGCACCTTTCGCCGGAGTCTGGCCGGCGGCGGCCGCTGGAATCGGCGCGCCATTCTCGTCGCCGAACTTTTCGAACTGGGCGAGCTGCCCGAGCCACTCGCCCTTGCCGCGGAAGACGTAATATTCCAGATGGTCGGTGGCGTTGAAGCCGAGCCGCACGCCGATCTGTTCGACGCGGTTCAGGTCCATCACGTACAGCGTGAAGGTGCCGGAGAATTCGCATTCGGTGCGGGTGTAGATATACAGGTCGTCAGTGATCTTGATGTAGTCGGACGGCCCGCAGAAACCGAGCTCGCCGCCCAGGCGTGACAGCTCGACAAAGTGCGAATACGCCGCCGAGGGATAAAACTCCAGCGTCTCCGCGCCATTGTCCTGCTTCCAATAGAATCCCTTACCCTCGACGCGGTTCGTCGTCACGTGGCGGGTTGTCGGCGCTTGCTGGCCCGGCTGCTCGACATAGCCATAATAAATCTCGCGCTGGACTTCGCGATTGTCCTCATACCCGCTAAACCACAATTCGAATGCCGTCGCCAGGTTCTTGTCCTGGTCGATCACCACGGCATAGCCGCGCTGCGTGCCCGGGATCAAGTGCGAGAAGAAGTTGACCCCACTCAGAGTCAGCGCGCCATAACCTGCGTCCACTGCGCCGCCACCGTTCTCAGCCACCGAAAGGCGGTTGCTCCGGCCGAACGTATAGCTCAGCGCCGGGCCTTGATCGGTGACGATCCGGATCGATTTGCCGACGAGTACATTGGAGGAAGGCGAAGTGCTCGTCGGCCCGCTCAAAGCGACCGTGCTCAGCTTGTCTGCAATCTGTTGTTTCGAAAGCTTGGTGTAAGCGATGCGATGCATCTGCTCTGTGGGATACGGCGTTCCCGGCATGCATCCCTCCCCATTACGTCCATTCTTGCGGATCGTGCGAGGCGTCAGCGGCTCACATAGTCATGATCACGCGGCGTGATGCTATCGCTGAAAGGGACAGGTTTCAACCGTTGGTCGGCGCGACCTTTCGCCAAACTGTCGGGCTAGTGCCGAATGAACGGGACATGGGATCGAATGCTTCATTCGTAGCGTGATCCGATAGGATTGTCAGAAGCGTCTGGTTCGCGGTTATCGAGGAGGCGGCGCCCCTGTCCGAAGCGTCATTTCTTCAACCCCGCCTGCCAGTTCAGAATCACAGTGAACGGCGCCTGTCCCGTTTTACCAACGGAAGCAAGAAAGAGAAAACGCTTGCCATCGATGGTGTAATCCCCCTCCGTGAACGCAGGCTGCCGGGGAGCTTGGAAGAGAAGCTTGGGTCTCTGTGCCTGAAAAACTGGGTTGGCACTAACTTCAACGGCCATCACCTTCCAGTCAAAACTCACGTAGTACAGTTCTTTCCCATCGGAACTCCACCTTGGCTCTCTGCCCCCGCCATAGGAAACCTGCCACTTGGCACCCGTATCGGAGGCCGTCCCGGTGGACTCCGGCGAGAACTTCCGAACGTAAATCTCGTAGCGGCCGGATTCGTCCGACTCATAGGCCACCCAGTGACCGTCCGGAGAAAAATGAGCACCCGCCTCGTCGAAGTCCGTCTGCAAGAACGGGAATGGCTTCCGATCACCCTCCAGCGGAAGCGCCCATAAGTCATACTTCGTCTTCGGGTCGTCCGGGGAGTACAACAAGAAGCGTCCGTCGCGCGACAAGCTCGATGGAAACTTGTTCTCTCCGGATTTCAGCAGAGGCTCTACGTCCGTCGCACCGCTCGCCGGCTTCTGATAAACATCCTCGATGCCGTCTACCTCAGAACTGAATATGATTCGACTGCTATCGGAGGACCAGATGGGGTATTCGGGACGGCTGGAACCGAACGTGAATCGCGTGCTAGTGTCCCGCGAGAAATCAACCAGCCAGAGAGCGAGCTTTCCGCTCTCAGGATCGCGTCGATCGACAGCAGCTTGCTTTCCATCGGGCGAAAGAGCCGGGAACAAGTAGTCGCCCGGAACTCCGGCCATTCCGAGAACCTTGCCTTGCCTGTCAAACCATGTGAGCTGGGAGTCCTCGCCCCCGCCTCCTGTCCGGTAAACCAGAACGTTGTTGGTTGAAGCCGAAAAGAAGCCGTAGTGACTGTAGGATCGAAGCTCGTCGGCCACATTGACCGGCTCGCCTGATAATTCCAACCGGCGGGCGTCGAACTGCTGCGCCATCAGCGTTCCGTCGCTGTCGTATAGCAATTGGCCCGAGTCAGGGTCGGGAGATGGCACGTAGATCGCTCCGAAGCCGGTCGCCAGTAGCCGTTTCGAATCCTGCTCCTCGGGCTTGGCATCGAGAGACCCAATGTACAGTCCGCCGTTTGCTGCAGTCCCGGAAGCACGCAGATAGATGAAATGACGCCCGTCAGGAAGGAATGAAGGCAGGACGTGATCGGACTCACCGCGTGACGAATCGAGAGTGGTCAGTGCGGACGCGAACCCCCCGTTCGCTGAAACTCGCATGATGCCCGCGCTGCCAGTCCCAAAGATGATTACGCCATCGCGGTTCCACGAACCACCGACTGCAACATAAGGCAAATCGCATAAGGTTTCTGCCGTGCCGCTCGAGACATCGATTTTCTTGAGTTTTCCGCCAGCGTCGAACGCGATATACCGGCTGTCGAAGGACCAGATGAATGGTGGCAAGACGCTGGCCGTGGACTCCGAACCGGGCAGGGGGTGTGCTTCGAACGAATCCAGGCTGCGGATCCACAGACCCAAAACGCCATCGGAGCCCCTTGCGGCGAAGGCCAACAGGCGGCCGTCGGGCGACACCGCGAACGCGCCGGTCGTCGTCAATGCCGCCTTTTCAGGCACTGGGATCTGAAAGCGGATCGGATCGGCCGTGGCGGCCGGGATTTCGCGGAAGTGAACGAAAGCCAATGCCGCGAGCGCAACTGCGGTCGCGGCGAACAGCACCCAAGGCAACGCACGGCGCCATCGCGGCGCTGGTATTTCCGCTCGTCCCGCGAGCGGCGGATCGGGCGCGCCGGCGAGAACTTCGTCGAGCGAGATGCGCGCGTCGCCAATCGCTTGCAGGCGTTGCTTTGGGTCTTTCTGTAAGCAGCGCTGCAACAACACACAAACCCGGACCGGCGTTGCGGCCGGAAGCTGCGTCCAATCGGGCTCTTCCTTGATGACGGCCGCCAGCGTGTCCGTCACCGATTCGCCGCGAAACGTGATCTTCCCCGTCAGCATCTCGTACAGCACACAACCAAACGCCCAGATGTCCGCGCGGCGGTCCACCGTCTTGCCTTTCGCCTGTTCGGGCGACATGTACGCGGCCGTTCCCAGCAACACTCCCGCCCGCGTAGCCATGCGGCTGATCGTCGGAGACGTTGAAATATCGAGCGATGCTGCATCCCCTTCGATTGCCTTGGCCAGGCCGAAATCGAGAACTTTGACTGCGTCGTCCTGGGTGATCTTCACGTTGGCCGGTTTCAGATCCCGATGAACGATCCCGCGCTCGTGAGCGTATTCAAACGCTTGTGTGATTTGCTTCGCGATGCGCAGAGATTCATCGATTGGAATCGGGCCAGCCTTGATACGGTCAGCCAGCGTCGGCCCTTCGACTAACTCCATGATCAGTGCCTGAATTGCACCGGAATCTTCGAGGCCGTATATTGAAGCGATGTTGGGGTGATTAAGTGAGGCCAGGACTTTTGCTTCGCGCTGGAATCGCGCCATGCGCTCGGCGTCGCGTGCGAAGGCTTCGGGCAGAACTTTCAGCGCCACATCGCGGCCGAGCTTCGCATCCCGCGCGCGGTAAACCTCGCCCATCCCGCCCGCGCCAATGGCAGCGAGAATTTCGTAAGAGCCGACGCGATTGCCAGAGGCCAGCGCCATTTGGGGTCTCGATTATACCTTCCGGGCGGCATTCACGAATCCCGAGACTGAAAGCGAATATCGCGATAAAACCGCCGAAATGGCCATTTCCTGGTGACGGCCTACTCGCAAAAGTAATGCGCTGGCCTGCTTCGCGCGAACCGGACGAATGGGTGCTGGGATCGAGAAGTCCGATCGTTGGAACACTGTCTTTCTAACCGCACCCACTTTGTTCTTCGGTGCCGAATCATTGTAGAGCCCGCAGAGCCCCTTGAATTTCAACGAATTCCGGCTCTTCGAGCGGAGTGGATCGGTCCAACCTTCACTCGATCGCACTGAGGGCAAGGCGCATCCGTAGATGAAGCCGGCCAAAGTGAGTCTTGAGCGCCGCGGACCTATGGGCCGCCAACCACGAATACGGCCAAGAATTTATTACAATTTCGCTCGATTTGACCCGGCCATCTTTTGCGCCAGATGGAGGAGAATCTTCTGGTCCTTCTCGCCGGTACGGCTCAAGTACTTGCGAAACTGATCGAGCATTTTTTCATCCGCGCCCGAATTACCCCATTCCTTGTCGGCTTTTTGATGCTTGGGCAGCTTCGGGAGCTTGGGGGGAGCAGTGCCGTCGTAGAACAGCTGATACATGGGAACTTCGAACGCCCGCGCCAGTTTTTCCAAAGTGTCGATTGCGGGAACGGTGTGCCCATTCTCAACGCGAGAGATATAGCAGCGAAGTAGACCCGTGCGCTTTTCAACCTCGCCTTGCGAGAGATTCTTTTCCTCTCGTAGGGTTTTCAACCTGTCGCCGATGACCATTTGATTTCTCCTCGCCTTTGATTCGGGAAAGTGTACGGAGCGCGCCAGAGCTAAGGCCGAGGATACCGCGATGCTACGTGATCGTCTAGCTTGCTTTGATCGTTCACGACCGGCAGGCGAGCCGTATCGACGATGGAAACGAAATGCGAGTTTCGGCTGGAGACGCGTCGTGGAGCCGAAATTCATATCCGGAGAAGTTCGAGCGTTATTCTGGAATCTGGGGCACCACTAAGTGTAAGAGCTTGAGCGAAGCGCTCTTTGCCGGCTGGATCGTTGCGCATTCCGAGGGGCCGAGATACACGCCCGCGCCTTTCGACACGTCATAATCCTTGTTGTTGAGATGAATGCTTCCTTTTCCCTCCATCAGGTACAGAAGCTGGTGCTTGTTGGAGGCTTCGGCGGTGAACTTCTCTCCGGACTTCAGCCAACGCAGCGCCGCCACAACGTTCTTGGCGCCGCACAGATCCCGATTCAGCACCTCCGTGACTTCGCCCTCTGCCGTTGTCTTCCGCGGAAGCTTGTTGGTATCGATAAAAGTCAGCATGATCCTCCCTCCGTCCAACCGAGGTGTTACGTCTGAACCCAGACTCCGCCTTCGACGCGGTTCCAGCGAAGGTCGTCAGGTGTACCGTCGAGAATCGTGGTGACAAAACGGTTGGGCGCCTGGAATTCGAAATAGAACAGAGGAGTCTTGGATGCTCGCAGGCGATGCTTCGCCTCCGCCGGGATGAAAACCATGTCACCTGGCCCCACCTCGCGGGTTCCTTCCTCCGACTCCACGGTGCCCTGTCCTTCCATGACGAAGTAAAAGTGTTCGCAATTCTTGTGCAGATGATAGGGTGAGGAAGCCCCCTTCACGTAGTGCATGATCCCCGCGAGCATGTCGTCGATCTTCGTGAGCTCCTTGTTGACGAAGAATGTCCGCTCGCGACCCGGTACCGCCGAGATCAGTTTCGGCAAATCGTCTTGATTAAATATGTAGGCCATCGAATCTTCTCCTAAACCACGCCGGCTCAGTGTGGCCGATAGGCGACGCGGGCAACCTCGGTGTAAGGGACAGACGCAACAGTCGCCCGGATTTCAGTTTGCACGTGGCGCTCGACCGTAGGTTTTGACGATCCGCGATTCTCTTCGCCCCAGACGACGGTGACCTCGGTGCCCACCTCACTGTGCTGGCTGTCCAGGACGGCCAGCGAGATCATAGCGCGTTCATTGTAGGTGTAGCCAGTATAGGTTGACACTCCGATTGTTTTCCCGTCCTTCAACACTTTATCGAATGGAAGAGTCGAATAGTTAGCGAGCGGCATATCGATATACTTGAAGGTATCCCCACCCTGGTATAAGGAATCCGAGACGCGTGCAATATCCGCTCGGTTCCAGACCAGCGTTACCTTTTTCCGCTTCTGCTTGTCCACCATTTGCTCGAGCGCCTGCCGTCCAATGAAATCGTGGTCAAATTTGACGAAGGGCCCGTAGCCGAGGTCGTAAGGAGTCAAATAATAGTCAGTGATATCGCTCGAATAAAGACTACCTCCGAGTGACGCCGTGGCTTCATAGCTCGTTGCCTTCAGCCACTGTCTGTATCCCTTCATCTTTTCACCGGAATAAATCGCTGGAAGGGGAGATGGAATCCACCCCGATTCGAGGCAGCTGGTAGGGTAAGCTCGAGAACCTACTTGTCGAATCCCGTAATCTTGACCGCCTTCCACAATGGCGTTTCGGACTTCGTCGCCGTACTCCCAGGGACCAAACAGTTCCCAACCAGGTTGTCCAACCATCCCATGACGCAAAGCGCGGACATCCCGACCCGCGATCGTGAATAAACCGATGTGAAAGAACCGGATGTCCGGCACCGATTTCCGCGTGACCTTCTCCATGACCTTGAGGGCATTGGGGCCTTGAATTTGGTATCGGAAAGACTTTCGTTGGCCCTGGTTGACGGCGGACCTTTCATCCCTCTCCGTCGATGCGTTATAGCCCTCGGTCTCCAAGTGATATTGCGCCCAATTGTGCGCGGGTGGACGCCCGACGAGGTTGAATCTGTTTTCATCCAGATAAAACAGAATGGCATCGCCAATCACAAAGCCATCGTGGTTACACGCAACAAATTGTTTGGCTTGATTGACTTTGAAGTTCTTGAAGCTATTCACACCCAAATCGGAGAACAATTTGAGGGCGTCAGGACCCTGCACATACAGATCCGTCATGTGGTGAGACTGGTCAAAAAGAGCGCAGGTTTCCTTCCAGGCACGCTGCTCATCTCTCCAGTTCGAGAATTCGGACCGCACCACTGGAAAGGCATACGGTCCGATCTGAGAATTGCGCAATAGACTGACTGGACTCCCGACCGTTTGTAACACTTCCTCCAAGCTTCGGTAACTCATCTCTGACAGTTACTCCTTCCGTTGACCACACCGTCTGATAGGACACGAGCGTAGCGAGCTGTTAGCGTCAATAGGAACGTGCGCGAATCGCTTTCCTTCGCACCTGCTAAATTCGTTTTCATACGTGCTGGACGGAGCGGAGCGCCTGCCGTTCCTCGCCGTTCGGATCATCGATGACTTCACACTCGTTATTGAGAATCATGGTTGCGCGTTGTTTGGTATTGAAGGCCGGCCAGTTTGGCAGGCCCTGATGGCTTGGGTTTCCGCTACGCGCAAAAGCAACCCAGGCGCTGCTGATCTTATCGGCGAGAGCATAGCGTTCCTGACCCGAGGCAGTCATGGCCGTCGCCAAATCGACATTGTCAAAGACAAACGGGATTTCGAGCGTGTGAAAGGTTCTCAACTTTCCGTCCCGCACCGGTGATTTCCAGGTGAAGTAATACATGTAGACAGAAGCCGTTCCTTGGTCCGCCTTGCGCTCAGCCTCCGTCAACACGCCCGCCCGGAACGTGGCGTCCGATGCAAGAATCAAATAGAGATCCGTATTGCTAATGTTCGGACGGCCCTTTCGATAAACATCAATCAGCCGCCCGGCTGCGCCGTCGTCAGCGCCGCGCAGGACCTGCTTTACGTGCGTGTGTAGGGCGTCGTCGTCCATCGGATCGAGAGGCGTGCCGCGCATGAAGGTGACCTCGGTTTCGACCGAGCCGATCAACAGCGGAACGTTTGCGGAGATCTCTGGCGCATCAGGGTCGAAGGGATTCCTCGGCAGCGAATGGCCATCCACCACAGGCGCCAAACGAAGACCGGTGCCACCACCGGCGCCACCGGCGCCTCCGCCGCCCATTGCCGTGACGAGCTGCTCCACCGGCATCTTCTGGAGTTCGTCAATCTGACTGGGCTTCAGTCCCATCGTTGCGAGAAATGACTCAACCGAACTCGTGGCATCAGCTTTGGGCACACCCCGGATCGCGGACGCACTTTCCACCACGGCCCGATGAAATAGCCCTTTGGCCGATGGCATCGCCATCAGCGTACTGACTTTTCCGCCGCCGCCGGACTGGCCAAAGATCGTCACGTTGCTGGGATCTCCGCCAAACGCAGCAATGTTGTCCCGTACCCATTCGAGCGCAGCCACGATGTCCAGCATCCCCACGTTGCTCGAGTTTGCATACTTTTCCCCACCGAGTTCGGCGAGATACAGGTAGCCGAACACGTTGAGCCGATGATTCACCGTGACGACGACGGCATCGTGCCGGCACGCCAGGTTCGCTCCGTCATAAACAATGAAAGCACCGGAACCCTGGGAGTACCCTCCGCCGTGTAGCCACACCATGACCGGCCGGTGGCCTGGGCCAAGTCCAGCGGTCCATACGTTCAATCGCAGGCAGTCCTCGCTCGCGGGCTCTCTTCGGTCCACGGCGGCTACCTCCGGAATCAAACCCGATGGGCCCTGAGGCGACCTGGGCCCGAACTCCACAGCTTCCCGAACGCCTGTCCAGGGGTCCGGTTTCAAGGGCGGCATAAAACGCCGAGCACCCGCAGTCGAGGCACCGTAAGGAATACCGAAAAATGCGCTGACTTTGTCGTGATTGAGACCCTGTACTCGTCCCGCCGTCGTGCGAACAACGGCGCTCTTTGAGGAACACCCCAGATCCTGTGCCCATGCTGGCTGGATTGCGCCCCGCACAAAAAAACTCGCTGTCGCCATGGTGCTGTAATTGAGAAAAGTTCGTCGGTCCATCGTCGTAACCTCCTCACTCGCCATTCCAAATGTCGCGAGCCGTCATTTCGGTTGAATGAGTCGGCATCGGTTCACTTCTTCACTGGATTCGATGGGGGCGCGTTTGACGTTCCGCTACTATTGCTACTCGGTTGTGGCTGAAGAAAGTTGTCGAAATCGACTCCGGGTGGTGGTGGCAGCACTTTGCCCGGGTGGGTTGTGAAACCAATCATGCGACCCATGAAAATGACACCGATCCATATGGCGAGCGACAGCACTGCCGCTGCCTTGCCCGCACTCGGTGCTGAACGCGCCTGATGCCATTGATGAATCGTCCGGCCCGCCGTCAGCTCAAACGCCACCATGTTCACACCCGCGAGCAACAGCAACAGCATTTTTGTTCTGAAAAAGGGATTGTGATAATAAATTGCGGCATTCGTAGTGAACATCGTCAGCCCGGTTGCCACGGTCAAGGCAAACGCGGCCCACGTCCACTTCAGGATATCGGAGGTCATCCGCTGGAAGGACCGCTCGGTCGAAGCAAGTCCCAACAACCGAAGATCGATGATCGCTATCGTGCCGACCACCAGGGTGAAGCCAATGACGTGAATCGATTCGATGATGGGAAACATCCAGATCGAATCGCGAAGGGTGGTCGCGAAGCGAGACGCCTCGAGCAACTTGAGAAACCCGTCAATTGGCATCGGGGCTCTGTTCCAAAATCATTAATACTCCTGCGTTGCCGGCGACCAAGAACCCCAGATATGGTCGTAAGCGATGAGGCGTCCCAGCACAATAACGGAGAGAAAAATCAGGAACGTCAGGATCGCCAGCAACCTGATGGATCTGCGGTTGACGAGCGCTTCCCAACGTTGTTCGTGATTCGGAAGCGCGACGAGGAAAATGCCGGAAAGCACCGTACCCACGGCCACGAAGACCATTTTCGTCCAAAACGAGAAGTTCACGAGTTCACGCACCGGCTCCGCGACGATCATCACGATTCCCGTTAGCAGTTGCAGGACGAGCGCCCCGATCATCCACGGGCCGAACCGGTCTGCGGTCTGGCGCAATGTTTGATCGGTCCCAGCCCATCCGAGAATTCGAAGAACGATCATCAATAAGGATCCGATGATGACCGCAATGCCAATAATATGGATGGATTGAACGCCCGGGATCAGCCAACTTTCCTGGACTCGAAAGGCGTGGCTCGGGGATGTTTTGGTCAGCCACTCAGCAAATCGATTCAAGTTAGCCTTCCTTGGTTCGTCTCTACAGAGCTATTTGCTTCGGCATGGAGCCAATCGGCAGCCCGACAACCGCCGCGCCGCCGTCCATTGACCCCTAACGCGTTTAGAAGTTTCCACCGATCGTCGTCATGCCCTGAACAGTGTCGCAGGTCTTACCTGTGGTGGGAGGCGTTCTCCAGGGGCATTTGTAGATAGGGCCGACCCGGGATCCAAAATTCCCGCCGCTTCGGAGCGGATTCATATGTACAGTGAATATCGTGCCCGCGGCGAACGATTCCGCGGTAATGCCTTGCCTCGCCACAGCTGCAGCGCCCGCCATCTCCACGCCCCAATCAATCAGCTGCCCGCTTTGGTCCTTCTCAAGCTTGCCGTCAGGACCGATCACGTAGAAGTGCAGCTCGGCGTGGTTCGCCTGCGCAACGAACTGGTGGGCCACGCCGGTGAGTATCACCGTCTTGGTCTGATCGTACATGGCGAACGAGTGATGTGCGAACGCCGGGTCGACGCAGATACCCGCCGCAACAATTGCAACGCATACGGCAATAACCCAGCCTGCGGTAAATGGATTCTTCATCTTTGTGCTCTCTGTCCTGTGGGCGGCCTCAAGCTTTCGAGCGTGCCTGTTCGACCGCCTACGGACTTACTTCTTGTCGCCATTTAACAAATTGAGTATGTCGTCAGGTACGTTATTATCGCTCGGCTTGTCCTTCCAGCCCTTTTCGAAATACTTTACCCAGTCCTGAGCCCACGGCCGGCCGTAGTAGTCCACAAAGTCAGTGTCTGCGGGAGTCAGCTGAGTCGCCCTGCCATTTACGTCCTTGATGTTGCTCAGGCACTCGACGTACGTGTATCGCATGGTCGGAGAGTCCAAGGTTCCAATCCGACGATAACGATAGGTCGCACGCAGCGGCTGAACAAACGCATCGGAGTCGTAAAATATGGTTTCATGATCGAGTCCCACGTACTTGCCGCTATCGTCGAGTACGGGCTTCCACTGTTCGATCGTCTCCATCTTGCCGCTATTCTCAAACATGGAATGCGACAGGTTCCAGGCTTGAACATGCGAAGTCCACGTGATCAGAGTGGTTCCGTCCCAGAATCCGACGGTCTCTCCGTACCACTGCGGGACTTGTTGCACAGGCTCCCTTCCGATCCAAACCTGGCGCAGGAAGTTAGCCGCGATGCCGGATAGGAACTGGATATTCCAAGGGCCCATGGTGAGTTGGAAATCTCCGCCTTGGGAAGCCTGAGCCCACCAGCGCATGAATCCTTCCGGCCAACAGAAGGCGGCCTCCCATTGCGGCGCATTGTCCACGGTCTCGTGATAGTTGTCTTGAACCATGCGGGCTTCATACTCCGGCGTGAGTAGGGACAGAATCGTCGAAACCTGCGTGACGGTCCCCCAAATCCACTCGGCTTGAGTATCTGCTGACATGTCTCGGGCATACCATCCATCCCAGTCCGGAATCGTTGCCTTCGTGTAGACGGTGGGGCCACCCTTTGCCTTCGCCGCCGCCAGCAAGGCATCGTACTGCTCCTTGGCCGTCTTATAAGGGTAGGGGCTGACAAGCTTATCCCGTGCGATATCCCACTTGCAGTCGCCCCAAGCAGCCGATTGTGGTGCCTTCCCCGAATCAAAATAGAAGCGGCGGGCCGTCCACATATCGGTGAGCTGGCGCGGCGTATTGCAGCGGAAATAGCGCGGGTCCGACCAGTACTTCCGATCCAGATAGAAATTTTTCGACGTAAACAGATCGACTGGAAGAGCTGTCATTCCTGCCGGCGGCCCCTTGAATGTTGGTGTACAGATGCTGAGTTGCCCAATGACGTTCGTATACGGTCCGTGTGGTCCGGAGAAGGCGTTACGAGGGAGTCCGAATCCCTGCCGCCCCTGCTGTAACTCCGCGCATTGCCGCGCGAGTGGATCTTGCTGGCTTTGCTCCTGCGCCTCGCCGGGCTGCCGGTCCTGTGCTCTTGAAATCGGGGACATCCAAATGAGCGCGCTCCAGACCACGAAGGCTGCTAGAACTTGACGCACTCTACTCTTCATTGCGACTCCCCCCCGGCGCAATGCTTTACTTCCATTCGACGCGCGGGATCAACTGTTGGTTACGGAAAGCTGGCGAGGACTGAAACTTGTAATTGTCCGGGCCACCTTACGTGAGAAATGAATATCGACATCACTCACCGTAACGGGGATACCCTCCTCAAAAAGCAATGTCAATCGGAAATTAATTACAGAAAATTAATAAAAATCGGCGCGTGCGAAATGTCATCCTGCAGCAAAGCATTCCGGAAAAATTCGGATCGGCGAAACACAAGAACCGCCAACCTAGCTCGATCGGTGGCAACGAAACACCGCGAGTTTCTGAATTCCTGGTCAGACGCGCACCAAAATGTTGCATCATTGTATGACCTTTGGAGCACAACGCCAACGGGATGATATTGAGCGGAGTACCTTCGTAAACTTATACAAATGTCCTGGGACCGAAAATCATCGGCAGGAGAGAAGGAATATCATGAAGCCATATCGTTGGGTTCTCGTGGCGAGTTTGGCCTTTCTTGGAACGGGGTGCCGGAAAGCGCCGTCCTCTGAGCAGGCGCCGCAGCTTTTGAGGCCCGCCTTTATCAAGGACATCATGGATTCCATGGTGAATCCCAGCGGAGAGTTTGTGTTCGACTCGGTCTATAAGATCTCGGACGAGCACGGAATCCGCGAAAAAGCGCCGCACACGGATGCGGACTGGGAGGAGGTTCGCCAGCGCGTCGTCATCCTGCTGGAGGCCCCGAATCTCCTGGTCATGCCGGGTCGCAAGGTCGCGCCGCCCGACGTTACATCCCAGAATCCCGGAATCGAACTCGAACCAGCGCAAATTCAGCAGTTGATCGATGGCAACCGCCCCGCCTTCATCCGCCGTGCCCGCGGGCTTCAGGACGCTGCCGCCGTGGCGATGAAGGCAGTGGACGCGAAAAACAAGGACGCTCTATTTCAGGCGGAGGACGGTATCGACAAAGCCTGCGAGAGTTGTCACATACACTATTGGTACCCGAACGACAAAAGGGCTCGGGAAATCGCGGAGAGCGAGGGGATCGTTTACTGACAACCAAGGTGGGTGCCCGCTTTCGGCAACACGATGCGCGTTGAGTCGAAACCGTCCCAGGATCCGGACCTGCGGTGCGACTGGATATCTTCCCCTCGGCGAGTGCGCTTTTCCTGCTTCGCAGCACGGGAGTACGACCGAGACGCTATTTTGCGCGGTCCTTGAGGCCCTCTGCGATCACCGCCAGTTTGTAAATCGTCGCGGCCGTCTGTTGGGGGCCTTGGCGAATCGGCTGGCCATTCTCGTCATCCGCGCCGCTGCCGACGATGTAGAGCGTCCTTTTGTCGGGACCTGCGAAGGCCACGCTGATGACGTCACGTGGAGTCGGAATCACGCCGAGATACTGCCCGGTCTTGTCAATGACTTGCACCCCGGGGCCGGAACTCACGTACAGGCGTCCCTGCGAGTCGACCGCAGTGCCGTCTCCATAGCTGCCCGCCGATAGCTTTGCGAAATCGCGGCGGTTGGTGAGCACGCCAGGTCCTTCCACATCGAAAGCGACGAGCGCGCCGCCATTGGTGACGTAGAGAATCTTGTCGTCTGGGCTGAAAGCGATCCCGTTGGTGCGTATGTTATCCGCCACCACGGTGACCCCCTTCGGACTGGCATAATAGAGGCAGCCCGTCGTGAAATACGCGCCGCCATAGCTGTCCGCGGCAAGATCGTTTGGCCGTACCGTTAGCGTCCCTCCATCGGCCCACTTGTCGGCTATCGTCATGCGTTCTGGCGCCAGCATCGTGATGGTGTTCACGATCGACTCTTTGTCCGGCTTGGTTGATCCGGGCCGCTCGGTTCGGTGCGCGCCGTAGAGGCGGCCCTGCCGGTCCATCGACAAAGCGCCCACGCCTTTCGCATCCGCGACAGCCACGGACGCCTCGCCGTTTCGGTCGATCTTGAGGACGGTGTCGTAGTCTTCCTGCGCCACCAGCACGCTTCCATCCTTCTCGGGGATAATGCCGTCAGCGCTGTTGCCGGCTTCCTGCCATACTTTCGTCCACTTCCCGCCCGCGGCTACCACGCCCGGGATCGCCGCGATGGTCAAGATGCGCGGGGCCGGCTGCGCCGCCGAATCCCGGCCCTGCTGGACCCGTCCCGCAGCTCCCAGCCCGCGCGCGCCAAAGACTTGGGCCGCCTGCTCCGGCGTCGGTTTGCACGCCGTAGCTGGCTCAGCGGCAGGCGCCTGCGCGCGCGCCTGCCCCAAAAAGAACGCCGCCGCGAAAAGCCACAATAAAATGACGAACACAGTTTTTTGTCTCATTTCGCCTCCAACGACGTAGATGCTACACCGAGATTGCGACGGGAGATAATACATTGATCGGTTGACAGCTTTTTGTGTCCGTCGCACACGTCGCGGCGGGATTTTGCGATGAGCAGCATGAAAGCAAATATTTTACCTTTTGACCTCACCGTTTGCTGACCCTCGTTGTGCCGAGCAGGCGTCACTTGTTTCAAGAACGTGCCAGAATTCGATGTCCTGGAGCTGGTGGGTCCGCGGTAGGGTGACGTCGGAGACACAATCGCGTTGTGCGTAAGCAGCCGAAGGGAGACCATCCCCCATGGGTGAGTGTAGCGTCAGGCCGCGGCCTTTTCGTACCCCTACTTGACCGCACTCCAGTCCTCAGCCTAAGATCCTGCCCGCAGCAAGGGAGCGCTTGGCGCTTCCGCGGCAAGAGCAGTCGAACCTGGACCGATTGGTTTGTTGTGTGGGTGGACACAGTCCCGAGAGCTCATGACAAAAAAAAAGAACACCAGTGAAAAACCTTCCGTTGCCGGCGGCGAGGCGGAGCGACTTCTCCAAATGTACCGGCAAATGGTTGCCATTCGCCTTTTTGAGGAACAGGTAAATGACCTTTACACGCGCGCTTTGATGCCCGGCCTCGCGCACCTCTACATCGGAGAGGAGGCCATTGCGGTTGGCATTTGTTCCGCGCTGCGAGCCGATGATTACATCACGAGCACGCACCGCGGCCATGGTCACTGTTTGGCGAAGGGCGCTTCACCGGACCGAATGTTTGCGGAATTGCTGGGGAAAAAAGCAGGTTACTGCCGAGGGAAGGGAGGATCGATGCACATCGCGGACCCTGAAACTGGCAACCTCGGCGCGAATGCCATCGTCGCGGGCAGCACCGGTATCGCCACTGGCGCGGCGTTCTCAGCGAAACGGCTTGGCAACGGGCGCGTCTCGGTCTGTTTCTTCGGTGAGGGTGCGCTTGGCCAGGGCGTGCTCTACGAAACGATGAATCTTGCGCAACTCTGGAAACTTCCTGTGATTTACGTCTGCGAAAACAACACCTACAACGAATATACGCATTATTCGGAGACGACCGCCGGAGACATCCTGGCCCGGCCAAAGGCCTTCGGAATTTATGCTGACAGCATTGACGGGCAGGACGTACGGGTCGTATATTCCGCGGCGAAAAATGTTGTCGAGCGTGCGCGAAAGGGTGGTGGCCCCGCCTTTCTTCTATGTAATACCTACCGATACAAAGGCCATCATGTGGGCGATGTGAATCGCGAATACTACCGGAGCAAGCAGGAAGAGCAGAAATGGACGTCTGAACGCGATCCAATCAAGATTCTAGGCGAGTGGCTGGTCGCGGAAAAACATGCTAGCGCCGATCGTTTGGAAAGCATCGAAGCAGAAACTAAATCAACGATCGATGAGGCGGTTAAGTTCGCGATAGCGGCGCCGTACCCCGATCCGGACGAGGTCCACCAAGATGTCTACGCGTGAGATGAAGAGCGCTCTGCAAGAACCATCCGCAGCTCAGCGCGAACTAACTCTGGCTGAGGCAGTTCGAGAAGCGCTGGCCGAGGAGATGCGCCGTGATCCGCGTGTATTCATCATGGGCGAGGATGTTGCTGAGGCCGGTACCGTCTTCAAAGTTCTTTCGGGTCTGTCGGCGGAATTCGGCACGGACCGTGTGATCGACACACCGATTTCCGAGGCGGGTTTTACTGGCCTGGGTATCGGTGCTGCAATGGCGGGGCTTCGTCCCGTGGTCGACATCATGTTCGGTGACTTCATTGCCTTGGTGATGGATCAGATGGCTAACCAAGCGGCCAAGGTCCACTATATGTCGGGTGGCAAGTGGAAAGTTCCGATGGTGATGCGGACTACACTGGGGGCGACGCGGCGCTCCGCTGCGCAGCATTCACAGTCCCTCCACGCATGGTTCAGCCACATTCCCGGACTGAAAGTTGTCTTACCATCGACGCCCTACGACGCCAAGGGCCTGCTGAAATCTGCGATTCGTGACGACAATCCCGTGATCTTTTTCGAAGACAAAATGATGTATCGGCTGAAGGGTCCCGTGCCGGCCGAGGATTACACAATCCCGCTCGGTGTTGCCGACATTAAGAAAGCTGGAGATGACATTACCATCGTAGCGACCAGCAGTATGGTGCAAGTGGCGCTTGGCGCAGCCAAGATGCTCGAGGGGATTGGCATCGGCGCCGAAGTCATTGACCCGCGCACGACTTGGCCGCTGGACGAGAAGTGCTTGATTGAATCCGTGAAGAAAACATCGCGCGCGATTGTCGTCGACGAAGGTTACACCCGGTATGGAGTGACGGCAGAGATTGCTTCCGTCATTGCCGAAGGCGCATTTCATCATCTGGATCGGCCCGTCAAGCGTATTGGAGCCATGCACGTGCCGATTCCCTTCTCTCCACCGCTGGAAGACGCAACAGTGCCGACCGAACAGATGGTATTCGATGCGGCCCGCACAATGTGCGGGAGGACCTAAGCGCATCGGACTCTACCCAGAACAGGAGAACTGAAATGGCACTATCGACTTACGGAACGATGGCAGTGGATTGGGAGCAGCGGATCGATTTCGACCGTCTGCGCCGAGAGCGCCTTGGCCGCGTCAAGAATCTACTCGAGAAATCAGATGTGGGGGCGCTGCTATGCTTTGATATGAACAATGTGCGGTATATTACCGCCACGCACATCGGCACATGGGCCCAAGACAAGAATAGCCGTTTCACACTGCTCGCTCGGAACTCCGAACCAATCCTCTGGGATTTCGGCTCAGCGGCCAAGCACCATCAGTTACATTGTCCGTGGCTCGGTGAACGCTCGCGCGCCGGAATCGCCCTGCTGCGGGGCGCCATGTCTCCTGAAATGGGGCGCGCCGAGGACGTCGCCAAGAAAATCAAAGTTGAGCTCCAAAAGCTCGGACTGGAAAGGGAGCCTCTCGGCGTTGATATCATCGAACCCCCCATCCTTTTCGCTCTTCAAAAGGAAGGAATCCGAATCGTCGACGGCCAGCAAATCTTGTCGGACGCCCGCGTCATCAAGACGCAGGATGAAATCGCGCTCCTCAACCATTCGGCCATGATGGTCGATGCTGCCTACGACGAACTGTACCGCGCCATGAAGCCAGGAATGCGCGAAAACGAGGCGGTAGGCTTGGTGAGCAAGGTCCTGTATGACCTCGGCTCGGAATACGTCGAAGCGGTTAACGCGATTTCCGGCGAGCGTTGCAATCCCCATCCGCACGTGTTCTCCGATCGTGTGCTGCGGCCGGGTGATCCCGTCTACTATGACATTCTGCATTCCTACATGGGATATCGCACGTGCTACTATCGAACGTTCAGCGTGGGTTGCGCCTCGCACGCGATGGTGGATGCATACAAGCAGTGCCGGGAGTATGTGGACGCCTCGATCGAGCTAATCCGTCCGGGGCGCACCACTGCGCAAGTGGCCTCGGTTTGGCCAAAGGCTCAGGACTTCGGTTTTCCCAACGAAGAATCTTGTTTCGGGCTCCAGTTCGGTCACGGCATCGGCCTCGCGATCTGGGAGAAACCTGTGATCAGCCGGCTGGTTTCGCTCGACCAGCATTATGAACTCAAACCTGGGATGGTCTTCGCGCTCGAAACTTTTTGGCCGTCTTCGGACGGTTGGAGCGCCGCAAGAATCGAGGAAGAGATCGTTGTTACCGAAACAGGTCACGAAGTGATCACGCGATTCCCGGCCGAGGAATTGCTCGTCGCGGGCCAGCGGTACTACACGGTGAATGGGCCGCTCCCGACCACGCGCGAAACGGAAAAATCGCCGAGCCTGCACGTTCGCGAAATGGTCGAAGCCGGTGCCAAATCGGAAGGGGGAGCCATCTGATTCCTTGCCACCAACGCCCCTTTTATTTGGCGGTTTTCTTAAAATTGCGTGCCGTCTGGTCTCTGGTCGATAACTCGTTTTCGGAAACGTCGAATTCAACATGCCCATCAGCGTAGTCATGCCCGCACTGGAAATGGCGCAGGATACCGGGACGCTTGTGTCCTGGCGGAAGAAGGAAGGTGAAACGGTCGTCAAGGGCGAAATCCTGCTGGAGATCGAAACGGACAAAGCCGTGGTCGAAGTGGAAGCGCTAGCCAACGGTGTACTGGCAGGAGTGAAGGCGCAGCCCGGCGATGTAATTCCAGTCGGCCGGACGATCGCGTGGATTCTCGGAAATGGCGAGTCCGTTCCGCTGGATGAACCGGCCAGCCCTCCGGTTCTCGGCGGCGCGGCCCATTCGTCATCTGCAATTCCTCAGGCAAGTCAAACACCTTCGGAGGGTCGCGCGGAAACGAAGGGAGTACGAATCTCTCCCAAGGCCCGCCGGATTGCCCAGGAGCGAGGTGTGGACATTGGACGTGTGCATGGCTCCGGCGCCGATGGCGAAATTCTTGTGGCCGATATTCTTGCCGCTGTTGAATCCTCCCCGCCTGTGGCCAGTGCGAGTCCATCAAAATCCACACCGACCTCGCCCCCGACCGGCGCCGCGCCAGCCACGCGGGCGCTGAGCTCGATCGGGCGCCTGATGGCGGAAAAAACAACCCAAAGCTGGACCACCGTGCCGCATTTTTTCCTGACTCGTGAGGTCGAGGCAACGGGGTTGAACGAGGCCCGGGCGAAGTTGTCGCAATCGATTGACGCATCCCGCGGAGCGCGCCTGACTCACACGGATTTGTTGATTTCTTTCGTGGCACGGGCCCTTGAGGAGCATCCGCACCTCACTGCCAGTTGGACCGGACAAGGCATTCGATTCAACGAAGAGGTGAACATCGGCGTTGCCATGGCGGTTGAAGATGGAGTTGTTACTGGTGTCATTCACAATGCAAATAAAATCGATCTAGCGGAAATTGCCGTTCAACGGCGAGGTCTTGCCGAACGTGCCCGCGCGGGCCGCCTTCGCCCGAACGATATCAGCGGCGCGACGTTTACCATCAGCAACCTCGGCATGTACCATGTCGATGCATTCACGGCGATCATCGTTCCGCCGCAGGCTGCGATTCTCGCCGTCGGCGGAATTGCCGATCGCGTGGTCGCCATAGACGCGAAACCTGTTGTGCGGCCCATGATCACTCTGACGCTCTCGTGCGATCATCGAGTCGTCGATGGAGCCCGCGCCGCCAAGTTCATGCATACACTTGCTGCTCGCTTGCAGTAACTTCGATGATAACCTCATTGCAAATTGGTTTGAGTCCGTTCTAGGTTTACCTGGGTTTCTTGGGGGAACATCCACCTGATTCGCCCATTCGTGTAGCCCGGCTCACCGATCGCCCTGTCTACGCTTCAAGCGGCATCTCGCGACGTCACCTGCAAGACTCGGGGCCAAGAGGGAGTCGCTGTCCCCTTTCTTGTAAGACTCTTTCATTCCTTACAACATGCCGGTTTATGCCGGCGCACCCTGATTGACGCGGTCAACGGAAAAGTAAAGCGATACCTCCATGGTCAGGTAATTTAAGCCGTCAGGAGTTGGCGGAAAGGTCTCACGGGGTCAATCCGGTTCCGGCGACTGTCCCAACTTCACGTACCCCGCCGTGGTTTCTTTCAGGCGGGGATCGCGGCCGCCTGTATGGGAAGGCCGATACGTGTCACCAGGCCTTGGAAACGAGGGGTGTTCCGCAAATCGTCCATGCTCGGATCTAGATGCAGATAGATGAGCCAGTGGCAGTGCTCCTCCCAGGATTTTTCCAAGTAGTCAATCGCCGGATCGTTTTCTCCCAAGCCGATATGGATTCCAGCGAAGAAGTGAGGCGCGACATATTTGTGCCTTGCCAGTTCTGCCAGATCATCGAGCATCTTCAGCGCCTCCTTCGCCCTGCCGGCCTTTCCGTACGTATGCGCCAGTGCCGCGCGCATCAGAGGACTACCGCCTGAGAGGCTCACGCCTTTCTCACCTGCGGTGATGGCCAATTCGTAGCGGCCGGTTACACGGTAGAGCAAGCCGAGAATCCAATACGTGACGGGGTAGTTCGGATCCAATTCGACCGTTCGCAGGAGTTGTTCGAGGGCGTCGTCGTACCGACGGGCCATGTAGGAGGCCCATCCGATGGCGACGTTGATAATGAGGGACAACGGATCGAGCTCCTGACTGTTTTTCATCCTGGCGATCGCTTCTTCGTGGCGGCCCATGGTCATCATGTATTCGGCGTACCAGTGATTCGCGGTCGGATAGGTGGGATTGAGTTCAAGGCTGCGTCTGAACTCTGTGTGAGCCTCTTGCCACTTCCAATCATGAAGCCACAACGCGGCTGCCAGAGGCGTGTGGGCTTCACCGAGATCCGGGTCGAGCTCGAGGGCGGTCATCGCCGCCGCTTTGCCTTTCGGGAATGCATCCTTTGGAGGTAGATAGCTATTCCATCCCAAAAGCACATAGGACTCGGCCACACCCGTGTAGGCGAGAGCGTAGTTGGGGTCCTTCTCGACTGCTTGCTGGAAGTAGCCGATCGCCTTATAGAATCCTTCTTCGGTCCATCGGTTCCAATGATGACGGCCTTGCAGGTAGAGGCGGTAAGCCTCGGCATCTTCGGTGTGGCGCCTAATGAGCCGCTTTTTTTCCGCGCGCGTCAGCTGCAAGCGCAATTTTCCCGATATCTCGTTGGAAATTTCGTCCTGGATCACGAAGATGTCGCCAGGCTTGCGATCGAATTGCGCGCCCCATAGTTGAGAACCCGTGGCTACGTCAACCAACTCGGTGCCAATGCGCAAAGAGCCGCCGCTTTGCATCATTCGTCCGGTGAGCACGGCGCGCACATTGAGCTCGCGACCGACGGCTTGAGGGTCAATCTCGCGGCCCTTGTACCGGAATACCGTGCTCTGCGCCATCACGCGCAGTTTTGGCACGGTCGCCAGGTTATTGATCAAGCTGCCGGTGATCCCGTCACTGAGGTAGTCGTTCTCCGGGTCGCGACTCACGTTTTCAAAAGGCAAAACTGCAAGCGAGCCGATGGTCTTGGAGACTCGCGGTGACCGGAAGGTGCCTGTTTGTTGTTTCGAAGTGATTGACCTTGGCTTGCTGGTCGAAAATGCGGAACCTGAGGTTGATGTGAGGGCCGATTCCGTGTCACCTTCCAAATCTGTGCGGCCCGAATCGGAATCTCGCTTCAATTGTTGCAGGTCGGCGAGCATGTCGGCAGCGCGCTGGTAACGCTGGTCCCTATCCTTTTGGAGCGCCTTGTCGATGATTGCTTCTAGCGCCGACGGGATCTCGGGATTGATCCTGCTCACCGAAAGTGGCGGCCGCGTCAGAACAGCCTCGATAATCGCGCCGCCCGTGCCGCCGCCAAACGCCTGGCGGCCTGTCGCCATTTCATACAGCACGAGACCGAGCGAGAAGATGTCCGTGCGTGGGTCCAGATCGTCTCCGCGTATCTGCTCGGGCGACATGTAGGACGGAGTGCCGCTGATGATTCCAACGATCGAGGTGGAACCCGGCGATTCGGCGGCAGAGTCCGCGTCCGCACTCGCGACTCCTTTGGGAATCAGCTTTGCGAGGCCAAAATCGAGCACTTTTGCCTGTCCGCGCTTGGTTACGAAGATGTTCGCGGGCTTGATATCGCGGTGAATGATTCCTTCGGCGTGCGCCGCATCCAGAGCTTCCGATATCTGAATGCCAAGCTTCAGAATTTCTTCGAGAGAAAGCGGCTTCCCATGGATGTGACTGCGCAAAGTTTCGCCGTCGATGAACTCCATGGCGATGAATGCCCGCCCGTCCTGCTCGCCAATGTCGTAGATCGTGCAGATGCCAGGATGGTTGAGGGCCGATGCGGCTCGTGCCTCGCGTTGGAACCGTTCGAGCGCCTGCGGTTGTTGCGCCATTTTTTCAGGGAGGAGTTTCAAGGCTAACGCACGGTCGAGCCGGGCATCGTGGGCCTTGTATACGACGCCCATGCCGCCGGAGCCGAGTAGCTCAAGAATGCGATAGTGCGAAATGGTCTGGCCAATCATTGACAGACAAAGTCTCGGGTGAGCGGCAGTTCACGCTACAGCGTAGGATCGTCGGGGCCGGCTTCGGTGAACGATTTTTTCCTTTCCATCTTTGGCGGTTTGGGCGATCCAATCACACTGAGAACAGTCGAGCCTTCCCCGAAGCTATTCGCAGCCGCCAAAGGCTCTTGCTCAAGGGTAATGTTCTTGTTGCACAGCGTACAGACGAGCACCGCGTAAGCCCCTCCATCCGCCTGTCTGAACATGTTGCAACGCATCACGCGCCCGCAACAGATAGGAACCCAAATCGTGGGAGCTTTGTCCGCAGCCATGAGCCACCTCGCGGGAAGCGAATGCGGGCGATTATACACTGGAACCCGCTCACTCGGATTCGTGCAACGGCATGGTAATACTCTGGCGCGTTAGGAGCTGCTGCAGAGTGCCCAGTCGAAACGAGCGATTCGGTGCAAAACCCACCGCCCCCAGAACAGCATTTGAGTACTCCGCTGTTTGACAAACGGGCGAGCTATCGAACCGACCTTCTCATGGAAGGAGTTACCGCTCCACGAACCGCGAAGCTTGTTGCCGCCGCCCTCCGAATAGCGAATCCCGCAAGGGAGGGTCGAACTCGATTGGGAAGGTCACGAGTGGCGAGTTTTTTCTGTTGCGATGAAATAGTATTCGGGGCCGTGGTACCAATTTTTCTCGTACGCTTCTCGAGTGTACGGTGGTTTTCGTTTGAGCCAGCGTTCCATCGTGGATAGCTCATATCCCAAGGTTTCAGTTATGAACAGATAGACGTCGTCCGGTTTCACTCCGTACTGACCGATCGAGTTTCTACCCGATTCAAAAACAATGACCGGCTTGCAGCGCCGGATCGTTTCGATACCGCCTCGGAGGGCATGAAATTCTCCGCCTTCGATATCGAGCTTAATGAAGGCAATGGATTCATTCGGGGGAATAATTCCGTCAAGTGTGACTACGCGCACGCGGATCGGGGTGATCTTGGGATCGGGGTGGTCATAGATCCGGCGACGTAGACCGCTGTAGGCTGGATCATTTTCCACGAATAGAAATTCAGATTCTCCGCTCCTGTCGCCAACCGCCGCCTGATGAACGATGACCTGCGGAAATCGATCGCTGAGCTGTTGCGAAAGGAGAGGAAGCGGCTCGAACGCATAGTGCCTTCCACCCGGAGCGATCTTAACCATTTGCTGGAGAATATGTCCGCCATGAGCACCAACATCAATGCCGTTTAAGTTTCGATGTAAAACGCGGAACATCACTTCGACGGTCTGCCTGTCGTAGTTTGCGTTCTGATCGTCCTTGGAAACCTGTTCGCCATCGTCGCAGACCTGCGCCCGAGGAGGAGGATTTCTGTGAGCCCAAACCGCGTGGTGAATCCAGGTGCCTCTGAGCCTGGACTTCATTCGTTGAACCATCGTGTTCATAAGAATTCCTGAGCCAACGGCGCTCGGAAACCCAAGTCAGGGGCTGGACGTAGGATACCAAAATTCTCCGAGCCTCCCAAGATTCTGCAAAGGATTTCACATTTGAGCAAACGGCCGAAGGCCAACGGTTGTCTCCTCTTGCTAACTGGCGAAGGCGAAGCTCTAAGAGTTGATAAACCGCAGCATCAAGCAAGTAAGAATGCAGAACAGGGGGAGATGGAAGCCCTGGGGTGAAGATCGGCAGGTACCGATCTCACGCGACTCGTCGTTGGCTGCGGCGACCTAGAGTGAGCCCCCCAGTCGCAGCACTCGTTGCCCGAAGATACTCAACTGGTCGATGTTCCCCGGGGACCGCATGGTAGCGGTGGTAACCGGTTACAACCTCTCGTAGCCATGCACCGACGTCGGCTGTCGGCTCGTTCATGCGGCGGCGCAGTCCTGCTTTAATTGCTTGCCGCTTGGCCACATGCGCTTCTTCGCCGTTTTCCGCCATACGGTGAACGTTCCGTGGCTAGGGCGCTTCCACAGTAATGCGCAAAGTCCAGGAACGTGAAGGTCTCCGGCTTCCCGGCACCACGTTTCTCCCCATCTTGGGCGGCGAACCGCCCAAACTCGATCACTGTCGGGCGCTACATGCGACCTTAGAATGATTCCCGACGAGCATCCCAGAAGGATGCGAGTCGCCACCTGCTTCGCGGCCACCACCTTCGCTCCACGTTCGTTGACTGGACTTGAGGCTAAATCATAAGATGTTGGGCTAATCGCGGCTCGCCATTTTGCGGCAGACGAATTGCTGGACCCGGTTACGGCGAGTGTCAGGTTAGGATGACCGTATTTTTTGGCTCATGAATGAAGCGAGTAGCTCAACTCGATGGTGTGCGGGGCGTTGCGATTCTCCTCGTGCTGATTTGGCATTATTTTTGCTCCCAGATCGTGACCGAACCACACACCATTGGCGGTCGTTTAAATCGGGCTTTGAATCTCACCTGGAGTGGGGTCGATCTCTTCTTTGTGCTTTCCGGTTTCTTGATCGTTGGCATCTTGCTTGATCATCGCGATTCATCGAACTTCTTTCGTGTTTTTTATCTCAGGCGCATTTGTCGAATCTTCCCACTATATTTTCTCATCGTAGGGGTTCTTCTTTACCTTGCGACAACAACGTATTTCAGGTCTCCATCGTTTCATTGGCTCTTTCGGCCCGCCTTGCCGCTTTGGTCGTATGTCACCTTCACCCAAAATATCTTCATGGGGACTCGCAGCGATTTTGGTCCTGCCGGGTTGGGGGTCACCTGGTCGCTGGCTGTTGAGGAGCAGTTTTACCTTTTCGTGCCACTTCTCGTCTATTTTTTGTCACGGCGCGCGTTGGTCAGTGTATTGGTGCTCGCGGTTTTAGCCGCACCTCTTCTTCGCTGTCTATCGCCTGGGTTTCACGCAAATGTGGACACACCGTGGCGAGCCGATTCGCTCCTGTCGGGGGCCTTATTGGCTGTGCTGGTTCGCTGGCCTCCCTTTGTCGCGAATATCCGGCACGCTCGGAGTTTCCTTGTGACATTGTTTGCTGTCTTGCTCGCCGGTACAGCCGTCATGACGTGGCGTGCAGCTGGTTTTGGCGCGTTCGATCACTTTTGGCTGGCCGGCTTATACTCTACCTTTATCCTGATCGCTTTCATTGGCAGCGAACCTGTCTTGGGACGCATCCTTGGATCCTCAATATTGGTCTGGTTTGGACAACTTTCTTATGGCATCTATATGTTCCACGAAGCCGCCAGCGGCCTGATGCATGGATTTCTTCGACACCGTGCACCCGAGATTCGCACCCTATCCGACGCAGGCATAACACTCGCGGCCTTGGGCGTTACACTGGCCCTAGCGATGATCTCCTATCGTTTCTTCGAGACTCCATTCCTGCGATTTGGACATCAGGTCAAATATTTGCCAAAGCCTTGATGCAACGAACCCTGGCACCGGCGATCGGTGTTCGGCTGCTGGCTGCTGGCGCAACTGATCAGCTAAGGCGTAAACGTTGTACCCTGGGTGAGTCCTGTGCCTCGGAATTGCGTTGCTAGCCGGAATGGTGACAGTAACTCGCATGCCAGCAACAACTCTCAATTTCCGCATCTAGACTCGGATTACTGCTCTGTGCTGAGCCACATCCGATCCGACGGCGGCCATTGCCCGATTCTGGTGGGCTCCCGGTCCGGGAGAGGTGTGCCAGGCGGTGTCGTGTACGAAGCAAGGGGCTTGGATGTTTTTCTGCTGAGAGCCAGCGACACCCCTGAGGAAGGGATCCAGAGGATTGGCAAAGAGCGGACGATCCCGTGGCGCCCTTTGGCTGCCAATCTCAAGTCGATATGGTTCGGAGTCAGTGACATCGTGAGTCGCTCAGTCGTTCCGTTGGTGAGCGGATGGACGCAGCACTCTCTATTTTATGGCCGTTCATGAAAAGACGGAACTGGGACGGTAGCTCGCAATCGATCCATCCGGAGATTCTGCGTATAATCAAACTGGTCGAACCCACAGTTAGTTCCTTGTGCATGGGAATTCAGGCCTCGGGGACTTGCATCTAGCTTACTCGCTGAGGGGAAACGCCGATCACGCCACAGTCGGAACGTGGGCTTTCACGTATCCATGAAAAAGATGCTACCTCTCGTTTTGATTCTCTTGGCGGTTCCAACCGGAGCTCAGACCGTCACAGTCAATTGGAATACAACTTACCAAACGATGGCCGGATGGGGTGGACAGACGTGGATCTCCGCGAACAGCATCACTGACTCGCAGGCCGACATGCTGTTCTCTCCAACCGCCGGGATCGGCTTGGAATATGTGCGCACAATGAACACGGAGGACGGCAGTATTCCCGATCTTGTCACACTACAAAAGGCGATCGCGCGCGGCGCAAGAGTTGAAATTACGCTTCAGTCTCCTCCTGCATCGATGAAGACGAATGGACATTTTGATACTGGGGGCTCGCTCAAAAAATCTGATTACGGCGCGTACGCAGCGTATATCGTAAACCTTATCAATACACTGAAGTCGGATGGCATCCCCGTCGATATTTTGTCCATCCAAGGAGAGCCGGATTCGGCCCGGGCTATTGGTGTTGGCGCATGTTTGTGGACCGCGGCACAGTACCGAAGGTTCGTACGTGATTATCTTGGGCCCGCGTTCGCCTCAAACCGATTTACGACGAAAATCATGCTCGGCGAAAGCGAAATTTGGTTTGACAACGATTTCGTGTCCGCGACGCTGAAAGACAGAAACGCCGCGCAGTACGTGAGCATCATTGCCGGGCATGGTTACGGTCCTGGAACCGTCGACGGAACCGGCGTCAGCTATTGTTGTCATACGGCGACCGCTTTTCCATTGGCGCTCCGCAAGGGAAAGACTCTTTGGATGTCCGAGATCAACGGGGGATTTACAAAGAGAATGACGGGCGACACGAACATGTGGGTTTGGGACTCGAGCATGAGGGACGCCCTCGTTTGGGCGCACAACATCCACGACTACTTAACTGTCGCCAGTGTGAGCGGTTGGTTTTATTGGGAGCTCGCGTCGAACAACGAGATCAATTACAACGATGGCTACACAGACCACAATTTCAATCCGGGGAAGCGGTATTACGCGATCGGAAACTACAGCAAGTACGTTCGCTACGGCTATCAGCGAATCGAAGCTGCCTCGCACCCTTCAAATGGCGTCTACGTGACGGCCTTCAAAGACCCGGTAACGAGCAAGTTTGCCGTCGTCGCCATCAACCAGAACTCATCGCCCGACACCCTGACGTTCAGTCTGACCGGGTTTTCTTCCTCGTCGGTCGTGCCGGTGGTGACCGATCCCAACAACAATCTGGCTGAACAAGCGCCGATCCCAGTGTCGATGGGATCGTTCACCGCAACGCTTTTACCGAGCAGCGTGACAACGTTTACGGGGACCGCGTCGGGCGGCGTGACAAACAGCATGATACGGAATGAGCCGCCCCTGAATTAGAGAGAGGCTAGTTTTTGGAAATCGTATCGTACCTCTGGTATTTTTGACGAAGGCATCGATGAGAATTTGACTTGCGGCGTGTGGCTCCTCCGAAGACTACCGATCCCTGACCAGTTTTTGGAAATCGTCTCTTGCCTAGTGGAACGCGACTCTCGGAGAACTGCCGCTTATATCATCTCGACCTGCTGAGTCATCGAGGAATTGAGTTTGCCGAGAAGTGCTCTGAGTTCGCGGAAGCCTTTCAGCCCGCGGAGTTTTCTCCCCGCCCCCGCAACCCCGTTGTTTGGCGTCAGCGGAAATCTGAGTGCGGGCGCAGCAAGCTAGGGTTTCGAAGCTGAGTTCACGCGCAAGGTTCCGCCACAGCTTCACTTCCTCGATTACCAGAACGGTTTCACCTTCCTTGCCGAGATCTGCTCGCAGATCGGATTCGTCATCTCGAACCTCCTGCGGTGAACTGCGAGAATTTAGGGGGAGCGCAGGCCGCTTGAAACTCACACGTGTCGCTGTTAGATTCGTCGTGAGCGTCAGGTGCTTCCGCGGGAACGACAACAGGCCTCCTAGAAAAAGAACTCGAACGCCCTGGGGAGTCGGGCTATGAACGCGATCCGTCGGTACCTGCGTTCCCACACAACATTCGCTTTCCGCTCCTCCATTCACAGAGTTGGCAAGGAGTGGCAGATGAGCCGCCATCATCGAGCCGCAGTGAAACAGGCGCCACGCTTTCTGGAAAATTTACCCATTCAACTCAACCTGGGTAGCGGTCCGAACGTAAAACCGGGCTGGTTGAACATCGATCTCAGTCATCCAAAGGCAGACCTGCTGCTTGATTTGTGCGAGCCATGGCCATTTCCTGACGAGAGTGTTTCTTTCATTTACAGCGAACACGCCTTGGAGCACTTTGAGATTCACAGAGAAGTGCCTCACTTTTTGTCAGAATCGCTGCGAGTTTTGAAAGCAGGTGGCGTATTCGACGTGGGCGTTCCGGACACGGCATGGCCTATGCGTGCATATGGGAATGTCAACGACGGATACTGGCGACTAGCAAAAGACTGGCATCCAGCCAACTGCGAGACCCAAATGGATCATATCAACTACCATTTTCGGCAAGGCGTCGAGCATAAGTTCGCGTGGGATGAAGAAACGCTCATGAGAACTTTCGAAAGACACGGACTTCAAAATATCCTGCGACGGGAGTTCGATCCGTTATTGGACACGGAATCTCGAAGAGCAGGGACGCTGTACATGAGGGGAAATAAGCGACTTTAGAGGATTGATGCGAACTCCCGTGAGCCATTGGAACGCTGAGCGACAGGTTCCACGTGACGGCTCGCAGATCGACCCAAGGACTCGCAACAATGGCTTCAGGGCATGCCGCGATCCCAGACTCGCGCGTACCCCGGTCCGGTAGAAAGGAAGCCAGAAAAACACTCTGTTTTGCCTCCCACGGCCTGGCCCTTGATGGTTCTGCAAAACTCGGGATTATTCACTCCCTGGCTGGACCCAACGTGCCGGGAACTTCGGTGAGATTCCCAGCCCGGCAGATAAACCGCCAGCGAATACACCCGTTCGTGAAACCGTTAGTGAACGGTTAAGGTCAGCTTGGTCGGAGGGTCCGGTTTCGCGGGCGAACTCGATGAAGCAGTGCCGTGAAACGTAACGACGCTCGTCGCAGGAAGCGAGTAAGCAAACGCTTGACCAGAAACGACTGCATTGGCCTGATCAACGAGGTTGACGCTCGCAGAGGTGAGCGTTGGCGTAACCGAAGTTACAGAGGGAAATCCGGAAAGCGAGAAATCGACAGTCGCCGCAGATGAGTTTTGATTGACAACAACGATCGCAAAGTTCCCCGACGACACTTCATTGAACGCCGTAATATAAATCCCAGGAGCGGGAGTCGCCGTCGCGCCGATTCTGGTCCACCCATTGCGCACGAACTTGCTCCAGTTCCCCACCACATAAAACCTCTTCGCAGGATTGAAGTTGTAATCTGTCAACCCATCGTTGTACTCGTTCGAGCTGTAGGAAGCTAAATTCCAGTACATCCACGCGCTCGCATTCCCAACCGTAAGGAAGTCGTGGATGTTGTGCGCCCACACCATCGCATCGGCCACGCTGGGGTCCCAGACCCACATATTCGTATCGTTTGAGGTTTCCTTGGTGAAGCCCCCGTTGATCTCTGTCATCCAAACGCGTCTCGAACCAACCGAAGGCGGGGGAGGTGTTGCTGTAGTGCAGCAATAGCTCACGCCTGTTCCGTCCACTGTCCCTGCACCGTAGCCGTGGCCAGAAGCGATTGTGACGTACTTGGCGCAGTTCGCATCATTAAAACAAGTCGACACAAGATCCGAAGTGAACCAATCAGAATATTCAGCAATTGTAATGGCTGTGGTGAGACCGGCCGCCGCAAAGGCAGGTCCAAGATTCTGGCTGATAAATGTATCTAATGTTGCTGCGGTCCAATTGGTTTGCGTATTGGGCTCGTTCGCTGGTGAGAAAACATCGACGTGCACGCCATTGGCTTGGAGCGTCTGAATCCAGTTGACGATGTAGGTCGCAAAGGCTCCGTAATCGGCGGGGAGTAGTTGACCCGATTGCGAGGAAAACGTTCCATTCGACATCATCGATGCCGGAGGTCCGTACATCGATAGCAGGACCTTCGCGCCGCGAGCCGTTGCTAGTTGCAAGGTAGGTAAGTCCGGCATGCTGCCGTCTGGCGTATTGGTTGTCCTCACATACTCCAAGCCGATTCCTGCCGTGGGGGAGAAGAACAAGTCGGCCTGTGAGGAGTTCGTGTTAAGGTTGCTCGCAAAGTAACCCGTACTCGCACCCCAGCCATCCATCGTCTGGTACGTCGTTGTCCAGGTTACCGTGGCAGACTGTGCAAAAAGTGATGGTGCCACCAGAAGAATAAACAATATTGAAAATATCGTTCTTGTCTTGTACATCGTAATGTCTGTCTCTCCGTTCCAACCATCTCTCGCCAAACGCTCGACTTGCAGAAGGCCGCGAATTCAACGCTCAGGAGCGGAAATCGCGTTCCGCCATCAGGACGCTTTTCATTACAATCGGAACAATCACAATACGTCGCGAGAATGCGAGGCTGGAGCGCTGCATCCCTGAACCCACCGTAGCAAGCAGGTTTTCCGGAGGCAACTGTCCTGAGGGGCAGTTGTAACCGGTCTTTGGTACAGGAGGAGTTATAGTTCTAATGTGTTATGCGTCGCATGCCGAGGAGACGACCGAAGCACAGTTTCGATCGGTGCCGCTGACTCAGATCGTTATCGAAGGTGAGCCTTCGCGGCCATCGCGTATTACAGCCTGCGTCACGTCGTGATTGGCGGAAACAAATTGCATGAGTCGGCCGAAGCTCGCGGCGAAACATGCGCGGAGGATGCGGAGACTCAGTTTTTGTGACTCCAGACATTTGAGACTCGCTTCGCGTCTTTAGGTCATATTGCTCCCACCACCACGGCCAGTGCGACAAGGCCGACGACCTGACTCGCACGGTCGCCAAAGGCAAATACGATTGGGTCATCGTGCATCGCGCCCCTGTTGGCCATCATAATTGTCCGACTGATCCAATACATCAAAACGGGCACCAGAAACCACAGGACCCTGGGGTGTCCGTAGAGCACGACAACTTCCGGGCTATTCAGATATAGGGCCAAAATCAGAACGGCTACGTAACCGCTGCTCGTCGCAAGAGCCGTCAATGACAATAAGTCAGTCTGAGAGTACGCACGGCCGGGCAACGGGCCCTTGTTCTTCACACCATCCCCTCGCAATTCCGAGAGTCGCTTGCAGGTCGCCAGACTGGTGAAGAAAAAAATCGAAAACGCCAACGTCCAAGCCGAGATGACGATGCTCGCGACGACCCCGCCGAAGAGTAGGCGCACTGTATATAAGCCTGCAAGGGTGATCACATCCAGAAATACCTGCGTTTTCACAAAAATGCTGTACGCAAAGCTCGACACCAGATAAAGCACCAGAAGTATCCCGGCATGAGGTGGCATGCGCAGAGAAATCACAAGCGATATGACGAGAAGCAGAATCGCTAGAGCCGTCGCCTCCATGATACTGAGGGTCCCGGCAGCAATGGGACGGTGACGTTTGCGCACGTGTTGCCTGTCTGAGTCGAGGTCGAGCAGATCGTTGATGACATAAATTGCGGATGCCGCTGCTGAGAAAGCGACAAATGCCTCCGCGGTAATTGCGAGCTTAGCCGCTTCCAGGATCGTGTGGGACAAGAACAGCGGGGCAAAAATTAGAAGGTTTTTCGACCACTGATAAATGCGCATGGCGCGGATGAAGGCCCAGAACTTGCCGCCGTCGCAAAACTCCATGGTGATCGGTACGCCGGAATTGCGCAGCGCCTGCCTGATCGAGGACGTCGGATTGACCAGGATTGCCGCTGCAGCGGCTTTCCAGACTGGAATATCCGAACGGGAATCGCCTGCGTATTCGAAATGCTCGCCGTTCAAGTATCGACGGATTTGGCTTACCTTGGCGTCCGCTTTCAGGTTTGTCGAACCGTCGGAAGCCAGAACTCCTTCAAAAATCCCCAGGTGTTCGGCAACGCCATCTGCCACGAGCCGGTCGGCTGCGGTCACCAACAAGATGCGTCGGCCTTGAGCCGCCTGTTCCGCGAGGTATGCGACAAGCTTTTCGTTATAGGGCAACAAATCCGGACGGAGTGCCACCCGAGAGGACACCGCCCGCTTGAATGCGGCTCTTCCGTGTGAGAGCGTCGCCAACGCCGAAACTAAACTCCGCGGGCTAGTTCTCAACAGAAGCAGAATATTCTCATGAAGAGTGTCGCTGCGAACCAGCGTGCCATCAAGATCCACGCATAATGTCATGGCGACGTCAGTACTTTGGTCAGTAGGTGCCACGAATGAGACGTTACCATCGTTCTCTTCAAGACAAGACCGCTGAGCGTTCGGTCTGTGACGTATGGACAAAGTGTGGGTGAGGAGGATGGCCCTCGAGCGCCCGTTGGGAGGTGTGCTAGCAAGATCACATCGGCCGCTGGGTAAGTGGATCCCCGTCAGCGCATCAGATCTGCCGAGCACCGCCGAAAGAGCGATGTCTGTGTCCCGTTCACTCACTCGATACCGATCCACCAGTAACGCGAGACGATAAATCAACTTTTCCAGAGTTCGCCTGAGATTCACACAGGTCCTTCCATCTCGGGCTGAGAGCCCCGATCAGGCCTTCAATACGCTCGCCAGGCGGCAAGCATTTTGCGGCGGGGGCTAGTAGGCGATGGCTGTCGAAGTCACCGCCAACGCGGTCTTCCGGGCAGGAACTCCCAAGCTTCCCGTCCGAGGCCCACACCAGACTGATTTCACGCGGGCGCGCGATTCGGTAACCAGCAGGCGATTGCCCTGCCTGGTTCCAGTGAAACAAACCGGACAGACGCCGTTAAAGATCGTGCTGAACTGGCAGGCGGGGCTCAAGAAATGACGATTGTAATCATTGATTCCTGCTTGTGGGTCGTGAGAATCTCTGTACCCATGCGTGGCCCTGTGTCCAAGATCATTAATGGCTTTTTTCGGCCTTACGTTCGTGCGAAGGAGCAGCCAGATCCGCGCAACATACCTGCGAGCCAGCAGCCACTGAAGTCATTCGGATATCCCGAACTCAGACAGGTGGACGTTCAAAACGCGAGGCTTTTCGCTGGTCGTCAGAACCTGCTGAAATACTTTGCCCCCGAGTTAGGGAGCGGAACCGTCGCCGAGGTCGGTGTCATGTATGGCGACTTTTCCGATTTCATACTGCGCACCATCGAACCGGAGCTTTTTGTCGCAGTTGACATGTTTCAGATGCACAGCCTGCCGGTCATTTGGGGCCAACCTTCCGCCGCAAGATTTCAGGGAATGACACACCGAGAGTTCTACGAAAAGCGGTTT
>Ga0210394_10000458_pt1 | contig 86594 bp, 64 predicted proteins | sample IncBWC12MmetaG_FD_160121 | JGI IMG/M metagenome (GOLD analysis project Ga0210394, IMG submission 160121) | Forest soil microbial communities from Barre Woods Harvard Forest LTER site, Petersham, Massachusetts, United States - Inc-BW-C-12-M | ecosystem: Environmental > Terrestrial > Soil >...
TCAGATAAGCACTGATGTCAAGCATCAAAATCGAATGCGAATTTGCTCAGGAGTCAGGATGAGGTCAAAACAGGAACGGAATCAAATAATTACGAGCGCGGAAAAAGGTCGGTTGCGGAATCACTGCACTTTGGATAAAGGGGCGGAAGCTTCTGCATTTCTTCTTCCGAATCACGCCTTTGGCGGCCGGCACAACCGCAGTGTCGGGTAAAGAGTAAGGGATCCTCCATAACGGACCACCATGGACGTTAATTGGGTCACGCCCCCTGCCACCCGTGCGTTCTAGAAATGCTGCATCAGCTTCCTCGCTTGAAAAACCGACCAACTCCGGTGACAGAGTCAACCTCGGCGCGTGACCGACACACGTGACTTCACTGCTGGAAGCAACTGCGTACCCACGAATGCCTTACGCCAACAGGCAGCTACGTTCGTGATTCTCGCACTCGAGAAGAAATCCGCTATCGCGACGGAGCTGGCGTCAAGCTCCTTGTGGGCGCTGGATCCTGCACCCGGACGACCGTGGCGTAGTAATGGTTGCCGTAATGATTGGTGCCGGATGGTATTTTCTTGGACCCAAATGTGAATGGAATGCTTGAAGAAATGCGTTGATAATCGGAAGTGGTTCATCCAAAGCAAGTACGAATCGCACAGAAAGAAATCCGAATAAGAGGAGGCCCGTGGAAACACCGGGAAACACCAGATGACCGGAAAGGGACGGATCGAAAATTTGAGGCCGCCGTGGAAGCCGGGAGAGTCGGGCAGTCCACGCGGCCGACCGCGACGGCGGCCACTCAGCGATCGCTACGCCGCGTTCGCCGAAATGCCCTTGCCAGAGAAACGGTGCAGTGAGCTTGGCTTCGCGCCAGGGGCGCCATACGGCGACGCCGTCGCCAAGACTCTGTACGACTCCGCAATAAATGGAAAGTGCGCGGCAGCGCGAGAAATTCGCGAAGGTATCGAGGACAGAGCCGCCGAGCGACTCGAATCAGCTGCTCCCAAAATCATGAATCTCCACGACGTCTACGATAAAGCGCCCGCAAAGAGAAGCGAACACGCAGAAATTGATTCGTTACCTCCTACTTCACCCGAAAATATTGACTGAGCTAAATTGTGCGACCAAAATTCGGATGTTCGATCAAGCTTCATCCTGTTTCCACGCACGTCGTTGCCCTTTCCTGCTCTTTTGGGCTGTATCCTACAGGCAGGAAAAAAATCTGCGCGCTGACGCCTTGGGCCAGAGTGCACTTTACAGGAGCAGTCGAGCGACTCAGACTCGTGGGTGTTTCGAGATATACTTCGAGGTGCGGGCTTACTGGTAACGCGGCTTAGTCGATTGAATACTCCTCGAATCAGGAGTGATTAGATCTGGAGGCTTAACGAATCGATGTGCGGAATCTGCGGCGCCATCGGATTGGACCCGAAAGTTAACAGCGAGGCCGTCGTCCGCCGTATGCTCGCTGCGATTGTTCATCGCGGCCCCGACGAAGAAGGATTTCTCGCCTCCCCGCCCGTAGTCGTCGGCTCGCGGCGCCTCAGCATCATTGATCTTCCCGGCGGCTCTCAGCCCATCTGGAACGAAACCGGCACGCTCGCCGTCATCTTCAACGGAGAAATTTACAATTTCCGCGAGCTGCGCAAGGAACTCGAAGCCAAAGGCCACACTTTCCTCACCCGCTCCGATACCGAAGTAATCGTCCATGCCTACGAGCAGTGGGGCGAACAATCCATCGCCAAATTGCGCGGCATGTTTGCGCTCGCGATCATCGAAATGCCCCAGGGCCGCAGCGGCCCGGCAGCCGCGGTCTTCCTCGCTCGCGATCCCTTGGGCATCAAGCCGCTTTACTACGCGATGGGCGGCGGTGGGCTGTTATTCGCCTCCGAAGTGCGCGCGCTCCTCTCGAGCGGCTGCATTTCCCCGCAGCTTTCCGCCGCTGCGGTTCCTTCGTACCTGCTCTTCGGCTCCGTCTGCGAACCGATGACCATGGTCGAAGGCGTGCTCTCTCTACCGCCAGGGCATTCCGTTAAAATCCGCGCCAGCGAGGCGCGCCGCGTGCCCGAGCCAAAACTCTACTGGAATTTCGTCAAGGAATTTTATCAGGATAAGGAAGCCGAAACCGGTACCGCTTACCAGGAGGATTTTTCCTCCGCCGCCACGACTGTTCGTTCGCTGCTGGAGGACGCTGTCCGGAGTCATCTGGTCGCGGACGTCCCCGTCGGCGTGTTTCTCAGCGGCGGCCTCGATTCCACCGCTATCGCCGCGCTCGCCAGCCACGTGCAGAAAGGCATTCACACTTTTACCGTCGCATTCCCCGACGCCGAATTCAGCGAAGCAGAAATCGCGCGCAAAACCGCGCAGCGCCTGGGCACCGAACATCGCGAGATGACCCTCTCCAGCGCGGAAATGGAAGCGCGTCTTGATGAAGCCGTCTCAGCCCTTGACCAGCCCAGCATGGACGGCACCAACACTTATTTCGTTTCCTGGGCGGCCCGCCAGGCGGGATTGAAAGTAGCGCTCTCCGGCCTCGGCAGCGATGAGCTTTTCGGCGGCTACAGTTCTTTTCGCGCCACGGCGCAAGTAACGCGCCTCACCACCATGGCCCGCTTCTTTCCGAAGCTCGCCCGCGAGCTTGCCACCTCCGGCATCAAGCGCTCGAAAGTTTATCGCGGCTCCCCCGACGCATTTCGAAAGGCCTTTTCCGCCTGGCTCGATCCCGACCTGCTGCCGTCGCCATATTTTTTCACGCGCGCGCTTTTCACTCCACAGACCGTCGTCTCGCGTCTGGGTGACGACTCCGCCATGTGGGACGCCATGCTCTGGTCGCGCTGGCTGACGGAAGCCACGCGTCAATCGCGCCCGATGGATCGCTTCACGCGAATCTCCTGGCTCGAGCTGCGCTCCTACCTGGTGAACACCCTGCTGCGCGACACCGATTCCATGAGCATGCATCAATCCCTGGAAGTCCGCGTGCCGTTCCTCGACGCTCCGCTCGTCGAATATGTTCTGGAACTCCCCGAAGCGCTGAAACGCAACCCCGCGCGCCCGAAAGCCTTGCTCGTCGCAGCGCTGAAGGATTTGCTACCTGAAGAGATCGTAAAACAAACGAAACGCACGTTCACGTTTCCCTGGGAAACCTGGTTGCGTGGCAAATTGGGCGAACGCATAGCAATCCAATTAGGCGATTGGTCGCCCGCTCTCGAAAGTCGCCTCGATGGCAGATTCGCGCAAGCCGTCTGGAAAGATTTCCTCCGCGGCCGCACCACCTGGTCCCGCCCCTGGAGCCTCTACGTCCTCAACGAATGGTCCAAGCGCAATCTCCGCGTCCCGGAATCTTCCAGCGCACCCGCCCAAAACGCGGCAACCGCTCACGTCGCCTAAACCCCGAAACCAGATGATGTGCAAGGGTGCGCCACCCGCACTTCGAGATCTTCCTACGGAGTAGTTTGCCCACTTTTGACTGTTCAATTGTGTACATCTTGCATGTGGTCAATTTTGCTCATCTAGACGCATTAGTCCGGAAAGCCTACGATTGGTGCCCGCTGGACAAATTTCCTGAGCTAATTGAAGGAGTAAATTCGCATGGCGAGTGCGCGTAGTCTCGGTGTCAGTCGCGCGGTTCTCCGCAAAAAGTTCCATGCTGGGATGACTTTTCGGAACTACCGAGACAAAGAAGTCATCTTTTCGCAGGGAGACCCGGCTGATTCCATCTTCTACATCGAGAGCGGCACGGTGAAGCTCACGGTGGTGAGCACGCGCAAGAAGGCGATAATTGCCATCTTGCCGCGGGGTAGCTTTTTTGGCGAAGGCTGTCTGGCGGGGCAATCTCTGCGAATTTCCACCGCGAGATCGATTGGACAATCCAATATCATTCGGCTGCAAAAGGAGAGCACCGTTCGCACGCTCAAGAGAGACTCGCAGTTTGCAGCCGTGTTTGTTGAATACATGCTTTCACGGGTTGTTCGAATCGAGGAAGACCTGATCGATCAATTCTTCAATTTCAGCGAACGGCGACTGGCACGGGTTCTGTTGTTGTTTGGGGAGATAACTAAAGAATCGAAGTCGGACTCTCCCCTGAGGGTGAGCCAATCAACCTTGGCGGAGATGGTTGGTACCACCCGCCCAAGGGTAAGCAAATTCATGAACGAGTTTAAGAAGAAGGGTTTGGTCAGCTACAACGGAGGCTTGCAAATCTATAGCGCACAGGTCGTCGAGTTCCTGCAAAACCGTCCTATGTCCGTCAAGAAAAAAGCGGAGAAATGAAAATAAGACAGCTAAGACCGAAACAAATTTCTTCCGTCCGCTGTCCTACCTGCGGTGTCGCCACCGGGAAGCGCTGCGTTTTGGCTGCGGGTGGCCTGCGAAGTGAACCTCACGGAGCCCGGAAGTCCTTGGCTGCCGCGACAATGGATAAGAAACGAAGAAAAGAATCGCCCGCCGCACTCATGGCCCGATTGAGAAAGGAAATTGCCAAGCCTCATCTTACGAAGTCCGTGCGAGAAAAAGCCACCGCGGAAGACCTTGCAGAATGGACTGCAAGTTAGCGGGCTGGGCTCCATTGGCTGATGTTTAATCTCGCACGTTGACTGGCTGGGCGATTGGCCGCCCGCCCTCGATTCCCGCCGCGATGGCAGATTCGCCGAAGCTGTCTGGAACGATTTTCTCCGCGGCCGCACCACCTCGTCCCGTCGCTGGAGCAGCTATGTCCTCAACGAATGGTCTAAGCGCAACCTCCGCGTTGCTGAAACTTCCGCCGAGCCTGGCAAAAAAGCTGCAACAGCCCACGTCCCCTAATGTTGCCAAGCGAAGCCGGGCGCCTTGGCCTTTGTAATCGCGAAAAACACGACAAAACCTAGCGATTGATTTGGATCGTTGTGGCGCACTGGGATTTCAAATGTCCGGCAGTAGGGCGCACCAGAGAACAGGCTCTAAGCTTGTTTAACCCCGAGCGAAGCCACTCGCGGAATACTCTTTTCCGCCGCCGGCTGGCGTGGGTTTGCCTCTCATGCCGGATAGAAAGGCCTGCTGCACGGGGTTAAAACTGCGTCCACGCAGCACCGCGGTGACGATCGTTCGCGTAGCCTGAATATCACTGAGACGCAAGTAGCGGCAGGCGATGTTGCGGTCCATAGCCATTTCCGGGACGAGCGAGACGCCGACGCCGGCCGCAACCATTCCCAGCAGACTACTGAACTGGCCGCTTTCAAACACAATGTGGGGCGTAATGCGGGCGCGCGTGCAAGTGTCAATGCTGAGATCCCGGAAACAGTGGCCGTCGCGCAACATCACGAACGATTCTCCACGGAGGTCTTTGAGGGCGAGCGATTTTGCGGAGGCAAGCGGATGGTCTGTGCTCAATGCCGCAAAGAGCGGCTCGGTTCGGATAGGGAACAGCTCCAGTTCCTTGTGACGCAGTGGGAGTGCAAGAATCGCCACATCGAGAGAGAGGTCGCGCAAACCTTCTACCAGGACCGAAGTGGTTTCTTCAACGATGCGCAGTTTCGCGTCGGGGTACTTCTTGGCGAAACGGGCTGCATAACTCGGTATCAGATAGGGCGCGACAGTGGGAATAACGCCCACGGCGACACTGCCGCGAAAGTCTGTATTCTGATCGGCCGCGCTGGATCGTGCTGCCTCCGTCTGCTCCAAAATCGCGCGCGCGCGAGGAATGAAAGCGCGCCCCGCCTCGGTGAGGCGTATGCTGCGGCCCAGGCGGTCGAAGAGCTTGGTACCCAGCTCTTCCTCGAGTTTCAGCACTTGCTGCGAGAGCGAGGGCTGGGCAACCTGGCAGCGCTCGGCGGCGCGGCTGAAGTTGCCGGTGTCGGCGATGGCGCAAACATATCGCAGCTGATGAAATTCCATAGGGAATGCCTATACCTAAAATGGGAGATTGGTATTGGAACTATCTCCCATTTGGATGTTAATTTACTTCCGCCGAAACTGCAGCATGGATTTTAACGAGCTTATTCGGCTGAATTTAAAAGTCTGAAGGAGAATACGCATGGCTTCCGAAGCGAAGTGCCCGTTCAATCACAGCAGCAGCGCAAACCCAACCAACCGTGACTGGTGGCCAAACCAGTTGAATCTGAATCTGCTCGCACAGCACTCCTCGCTGTCCGATCCGATGGGCAAGAATTTTAATTACGCAGAAGAGTTCAAGAGCCTCGACTACAACGGCCTGAAGAAGGATCTCGCGGCGTTGATGACGGATTCGCAGGACTGGTGGCCTGCGGACTTCGGTCACTACGGGCCGCTGTTCATTCGCATGGCGTGGCACAGCGCCGGAACGTACCGCATTGGTGACGGTCGTGGAGGCGGCGGGCGCGGCCAGCAGCGCTTCGCTCCACTGAACAGCTGGCCGGACAACGTCAACCTCGATCGAGCCCGCCGCCTGCTCTGGCCCATCAAACAGAAATACGGCAAGAAGATTTCCTGGGCGGATCTGATGATCCTCGCGGGCAACGTCGCGTTGGAAACGATGGGCTTCAAGACTTTCGGCTTTGCCGGCGGACGACCGGACGTGTGGGAACCGGACCTGGACGTCAACTGGGGGCTGGAAACGACCTGGATGGGGACGGAGAAACGCTATTCGGGTAATCGCGACCTGGCAAAGCCCTTGGGCGCCACAACGATGGGCCTTATTTATGTGAACCCCGAGGGCCCGGAAGGCAAGCCGGATCCGCTGGCCGCAGCGAAGGATATCCGCGAGACTTTCGCGCGGATGGCGATGAACGACGAAGAAACCGTCGCTTTGATCGCGGGCGGTCACACCTTCGGAAAAACCCACGGAGCCGGACCCGGCACCCAGCTGGGTAAAGAGCCGGAAGGTTCGCCGATCGAGGAGCAGGGCCTGGGCTGGTCGAGCGCCTACGCCACTGGCATCGCAGGTGACGCAATTACCAGCGGCTTGGAAGTGACGTGGACCGCCACGCCGACGAAATGGAGTAACGATTACTTCGAAAACTTGTTCAAGTACGAGTGGGAACTTACCAAGAGCCCGGGCGGCGCACACCAGTGGAAGCCGAAGGGCAATGCAGGCGCGGGTACGATTCCGGACGCCCACAATCGCTCCAAGCATCATGCGCCGGCGATGCTGACCACCGATCTCTCTTTGCGACTCGATCCCGTCTACGAAAAAATCTCGCGCCGCTTCTACGAGCACCCGCAAGAGCTCGCAGATGCGTTCGCCCGCGCGTGGTTCAAGCTAACGCATCGCGACATGGGACCGCGCGCACGTTACCTCGGTCCGGAGGTTCCGAAGGAAGAACTGCTCTGGCAGGACCCCATCCCGGCAGTAAGTCATGCGTTGGTAGACGACAAGGATGTGGCTGCTCTGAAGGCGAAAATTCTCGCCTCAGGGCTCACAGTCTCGCAACTGGTTTCGACCGCTTGGGCGTCGGCGTCCACCTACCGTGGGTCCGACAAGCGGGGCGGCGCAAACGGCGCGCGCATCCGCCTTGCCCCACAAAAGGACTGGAAGGTCAATCAGCCTGCGCAGCTGCAGAATGTCCTAAAGGCACTTGAAAAGATTCAGAGCGAGTTCAACGCCTCGCAGTCCGGCGGTAAGAAGATCTCGCTTGCCGACTTGATCGTCCTGGCCGGTTGCGCTGGGGTGGAGCAAGCCGCGAAGAATGCGGGCGTCACCGTGATCGTTCCCTTCGCCCCTGGCCGCACGGACGCTTCACAACTGCAGACCGACGTGCAATCTTTCGCAGTGCTCGAACCGGCCGCCGACGGCTTCCGGTCCTACCGCAACGGAAACGCTGACGCAACAGCCGAAGTCGAACTGCTCGATAAGGCGCAGCTTCTGACGCTCACAGCTCCGGAACTCACGGTGCTAATCGGCGGCATGAGGGTGCTGAACACCAACCACGGCCAGACCAAGTTCGGCGTCTTCACCAAGAAGCCGGAAGCGTTGACCAACGACTTCTTCATCAACCTGCTCGATATGCGCACCGCGTGGAAGGCGACCTCGGATGCGAACGATACGTTTGAAGGACGGGATCGCAAGACGGGCGAAGTCCGCTGGACGGCAACGCGAGCCGATCTGATCTTCGGCTCGAACGCACAACTTCGCGCTCTGTCAGAAGTGTACGGAAGCTCGGACGCGCTCGCGAAGTTCGTCCAAGACTTCGTCGCAGCCTGGACCAAAGTGATGAACCTCGATCGCTTTGACCTAGCCGCATCGCGGAAGGTGGCGTGAGGGCAATCAATCTGCTAAAGCCTCCGATCTAGTTTTTGCGGCGTGCGTCTTGTGCTGCTATTCGTATCGCAGGGCGATCATGGGATCGACGCGCGTGGCGCGGCGGGCCGGGAAATAGCACGCGGCAATCGCAACCAGCGTCAGCAAAAGCGAAACCGCGATAAACGTAAGGGGATCGTATGCGCCGATACCGAAGAGAAAGCTTTGTAGCAGACGTGTGAGAGCAAGAGCTGCTACCAGGCCAAGGCCCACGCCAAACAGCGCAAGGCGCAACCCTTCACCAACGACGATGCGGAATACATCGTGCGGCTGCGCGCCCAGCGCCACACGAACGCCAATTTCAATCGTGCGCTGCGTCACGGTGTAAGACATCACACCGTAAACGCCGACCGCCGCGAGCAGCAGCGCGAGCATCGCAAGGATTCCAATGAGCCATGTACGAAAACGGGGCTGCGCCACGGTGGTGGCCATGTTTTCTTCCATGGTGCGAACTTTCACCAGGGGCTGATTGGGATCGATCTCCGCAAGTGCGCTGCGCAGTGCCGCCGTCTGCAGCGAGGGATCGCCCGCGGTGCGCAGCACTACGGAAAGCTGGAAGACTGGCAAAATCAAATCCGCCTGCCTGTAGGGCAAATACATTTCCGCCTGCGGATCAGTGCCCAAGCCGAAGTGCACATCGCCGACTACGCCGACAATTTCCATCGTCGGGACTTCCTGGTCGGGCAGCGCGCCGAGCTGCAGCCGCTTTCCAAGCGGATTTTCGTTGTGAAAAAAAGTGCGAGCCATGGTGGCGTTGATCAGCACAACCGCAGGCGATTTTTCATTGTCCGCGCGCGTAAACGATCTGCCTTGCAGCAGTGGCACGCCCAATGTCTCCAGATAATTCGGGGTTATGGTGCGGTACCCTGCTGCGACGAACTCATGCGGCGATTTGGGAGGCCGTCCCGTAATGTTGAAGTGAATGATGGAACCGCCGCCGCTGACGGGAAGAAAAGAAGCCGCAGCGGCCGATCGAACACCAGGGAGCGCCCTCGCGCGCTCGACGAGACGGTCGAAAAACTGGTAGCGATCTTGCGGCTTGGCGTACGCCGTCGGCGATAGAGGAATGTCAGCGACGAGAAGATGATCGGGCTGAAAACCCGGCGGAACTTCTTGCAATCGGGAAAAGCTCCGCAAGAGTAGCCCCGAACCAACGAGCAGAAGCATCGCCAAGGCAATTTCCATGGCGACCAACGCGCCGCGCAGCACATGCTGTCCGGGCCCGGACGTCGAGCCACGCGAACCCTCATTGAGCGCCTCGCGCAAATCCAGCTTCGCCGTGCGCAGCGCCGGTACAATGCCGAAGAGCACTCCGGTTGACAGCGAAACCGCCGCAGTAAAAGCAAGGACCCACGGATCCAATCCAATCGGTGCGCCCTGGGGGATGCTGTCTCCTGCAATCTTAGGCAAGAGTCCAATCGCAGCCCAGGCGACGAACACTCCAAACAGGCCGCCGCCCAGGGAAAGCAGCACGCTCTCAGTGAGAAGTTGCCGGATCACGCGCCCACGGCTTGCGCCCATCGCCGTGCGGATGGCGACTTCCCTGCCGCGAGAAGCCGCGCGCGCCAGCAAGAGGTTGGCGACGTTGGCGCAGGCGATCAACAGCACAAAACTCACCGCGCCAAGCAAAAGCAGCAGCGCCGGACGCGAGTTTTGCACAATCTGATCCTGCAACCCGACAATGTCCGCGCTGGTTCCCGTGTTGTAATCCGGATACTGCTGCTCGAGCCGTTTCGTAATTCCGATCATCTCAACACCGGCCTGCTCTCGGGACACGCCCTGCTTGAGCCGGGCGAGCGGAATGATGCCGGGATGCCAGTTGCGATCGTCAGGGAGCGTTTTCGCCCAAGGCATGAAAGGCAAGTACACATCCGCAGGCTGGAGAATCTGGAAACCGTTCGGCAAAATGCCAACGACGGTGTAGGGCTGCAAATCAAGGTTAACGGTTTTGCCGACGATGTCTCGGGAGCCGCCGAAACGCCGTTGCCACAAACCGTAGCTAAGCAACGCGACCGGCGTGCCGCCGGCGCGATCCTCCTCCGAGAGAAAAGTCCGGCCGATCTGCGCGTTAATTCCCAACATCGAGAAAAGCCCCGCCGTGGCCATACGAACATTCAGGCGCTCGGGCTCTCCCGCGCCCGTCAGCGTGACGGACCCGCTGCGCGTCGCTTCCATCGCTTCAAAGCTGTGGCTCTGGTCTCGCCAATCCAGATAATTTTCACGGGAGGTGGAAATTACGGGAAAGGGACTCTTCTCCGCTATCAGCACCAGCCGCGATGGGTCGCGAAAAGGCAGCGGGCGAAGCAGCACGCCGTTCACAACGCTGAAAATCGCGGTGTTCGCTCCGATCCCGAGTGTCAAAGTGAGTATGGCGATTGCAGTGAAGCCAGGATTCTTGCGCAGCGTGCGAACTCCGAAACGCAGGTCCTGAATCAATGTCCGCATGCGACCTCCGTTCTTGCCGTCAAGATGCAGAGTGGAGTGATCGTACCGCAAGCAGGATACGACATTCCAATTCATCCGACTGTTCCGAACGGCTCGCTGGAACCATCGGTGGACACGATTCTCCCTGCGGTCACGTCGGCGAGTGGCTTACCCTTCCACTCCACTCAAACGAACCTATCAGCTGTTCCGGGTGCCGGCCCCTTCCGTTTTTGAAGATTCCGGGTTTAGACGCAGCGTCGCGACAGTCGTCCCTTGGAACTCCTACGTCGGTTCCGGATCCGCCGCGTACGCACGCGAGCGATCCATCCGGCGACGCGACAACCTTTGCGGGTCGCGGCTTTAACCTCGACAAAAGAAAGACGGCGTGTCGCGCCATTTCTTTCGCGGTGCATTTACCGCGTGTTTTCGAGGTGATCGCTCCGCTATCCTACAAGGCCAGCGTCGAAGCGCGTGCGCCGCTAGATGGGCCGTATCACAGCCGCCAGGCCTGCGCATGCGTTTCCAATTTATTCCTGAGACAGCGCGGCAAATTTCCGCCACAATATTCGGGATGGTTATCCTGGGCATCAACGCGTACCACGCCAACTCCTCCGCCGCAATTATCGCGGACGGCCATCTGCTTGCTGCCGTGGAAGAAGAGCGCCTGAACCGCGTGAAATACGCGGCCGGCCTGCCGGTGCGCGCGATCCAGTATTGCCTGGACCAGGCCGGCGTAAAACTCTCCGAAGTGGACCACATCGCCATCCCGCGCAATCCCTGGGCGCGCCTGGGCACCAAACTGCGCTTCGCGATGCGCATGCCGAAATTCGCCTTGGATCGCGCGCGTGTTATGAAACGCTTCGCCGGAATTCACGAAGACCTCGCCGCAGCCTTCGAAACTCCAGTGCAAACAATCCGCGCGCAATTCCATCGCATCGAACATCACACCGCGCATCTGGCCAGCGCCTATTTCGTTTCGCCCTTCGAACGCTCCGCCGTGCTTTCCGCCGACGGCCTAGGCGACTTCGCCAGCTCCATGTGGGCGCTGGGCGAAGGACCGCGCATGACGCCCGTCGGCGAAATCACGTTCCCCCATTCGCTCGGCATGTATTACACCGCCCTGACGCAATACATCGGCTTTTGGAAATTTGGCGATGAATACAAAGTCATGGGGCTCGCCGCCTACGGCCAGCCAGAATTCCTCGATGAGTTTCGCCGCATCGTTTATGTGGATGCGCCGCTCTCCTTCCGCCTGGGCCTGGAATATTTCACGCACCAAAGTCAGGGCGCGGACATGAGCTGGCGCGACGCCGATCGCACTCCCGTTCTCGGCCGCCTTTTTTCCACGTATCTGGAAAAACGCCTTGGCCCCACGCGAAAGGCCGATCAGCCGCTCGAGCAACGGCACCACAATCTCGCGGCCAGCATGCAAGCAGCCCTCGAAGAAGTCCTTGCCGCGCACTGGAGCGCGCTCGCCGAAAAAACGGGGGAAAAATCACTGTGCATCGCCGGCGGCGTCGCGTTCAATTGCGTCGCCAACGGAAAAATATTCGATCACTCACCATTCGAGCACGTCTATGTCCAACCGGCCGCGGGCGATGCCGGCCTTTCCGTCGGCGCAGCTTTCGCTGTGAATCACCAAATCCTCGGCCGTCCTCGTGAATTTGTGATGGACCACGCCGGATGGGGCCCGCAATTTTCACCTCAGCAAATACGTGCCGCGGTTGAAAAAGCCGGCGCCAATGGTGATGATTTGCAAATCACTGAGCTCGACGAACCCAATTTGCTCCGCGCCACGGCGCGCCACATCGCCGAAGGTAAGGTCCTCGGCTGGTTTCAAGGCCGCGTCGAATGGGGTCCGCGCGCGCTCGGCCAGCGCAGCATTCTCGCCGACCCGCGCCGTCCCGAAATGAAGGACGTTCTCAACCGACGCATCAAGCACCGCGAAACGTTCCGCCCTTTCGCGCCTTCCATTCTCGAGGAAGCCACCGGCGAATTCTTCGAAAAAACTCATCCCTCGCCGTTCATGACTTTCGCGTACAACGTGCGCCCTGAAAAACGCGCCGTGATTCCCGCACCCACGCACGTGGACGGCACCGCGCGCCTGCAAACCGTCAGCCGCACGGCGAACCCCCTCTATTGGAAACTCATTCGCGCCTTCGGAGATCTCACCGGCGTGCCGGTAGTTTTGAACACATCGTTCAACGACAACGAGCCTATCGTCTGCCGCCCCGAAGAAGCTCTCGATTGTTTTAAGCGCACGCAGATGGACGTTCTGGTGATGGGCAACTTCGTGCTGGAGAAAAAATCAGTTGCCGCAGGCAATGGAGAATCCGCCGCACGCGGCGCCACGCGCGCAACATAACGCCACGAAAAAGTTCGACCGCGCGCACGCCGACGCCGCTCACTTCAGCCCTGCGGCGAATCCAAAACCAAAATCACAACCTGAGCCCGAAATGCACATCCTGCTTCTGAACGAATACTATCCGCCCGATACTTCGGCCACCGCGAAAATGGCCGCCCAGGTCGCGGAAACGCTGGCGCAACGCCATCACGTCACCGTCGTCGCCGGCCGCCCCTCCTACGATCCCGACGCCCGCTACCCCTACGCCCTGCTCCGCCGCGACATACGCAACAAAGTCAGCGTCGAGTGCGTCGGCTCCACCGCGCATTCGCGCCACCAAATGCCGCGTCGCGTTGCGAATTATCTTTCCTACCTCGCGCTCGCCATCCCACGCGCGCTCGCGCTTTGCCCGGACGTGATACTTGCGATGACCGACCCTCCCATCGCGGGCATCGCCGGGGCTTTCATCGCGCGACTCGCCGGGCGGCCGTTCGTCTACAACATCCGCGACCTGTACCCGGACATGGCGGTCGGCGGAGACATCGTGAGCGCAAGCAAGTGGGTGGCGCGCTGGGAAGCGCTGCATCGCCGCGCGCTCAAACAAGCTGCTCGCGTCATCGTTCTCGGCGACGACATGCGCGATCGCATCCTGGCGAAAGGCGTCGCGCCGGAACGCGTTGTTGTGGTGCGCGACGGCACGGCGACAACGCTCGCGCCCGCGCAGATGCCTGAACGCAGCGATCCCATCGTGCAGGAAATTCGGCACGGATTTCCGTTCGTTGTGTTGCACGCGGGCAATCTGGGATTTTACGGCGCTTGGGACACTTTGCTTGCGGCGGCGAAAATTTTGAGCAACGAAAATACGGGTTTCGTGTTCATCGGAGATGGCGCGAACCGCGCGGCGCTGGAATCCTCAGCGCGCGATTTGCCGAATGTAAAATTCGCGCCGTTTCGGCCAGTCGAACAAGTCGCGCATGTGATGATGGCCGGCGACTTGCACATCGTCACAGTAAAACGCGGCCTGGAGGGCGTGGTCGTGCCCAGCAAGCTGTACTCAACCCTGGCGGCGGGCCGTCCAATACTCGTCGTTGCGCCGCCGGATTCCGACGCAGCGCGCATCGTCGTCGAATCCGGCTGCGGCGTCGCTGCTGATCCCGACGATCCCGGCGCCGTCGCTGTGGCAATCAAAGAACTCCGCGCGCAGCCAGCGCGCCTGGCGGAAATGGGGCGCCGCGCGCGGGAAACCGCGGCCAAATATGCTAGAGTTGATGAGCTGCAACGCTTCGTCGCAATCGTCGAAGATGCCGCGCGTCCCAGCCGCGCGTGAAAAAAACAAATGTTCAATCATGCTGAAGTGATCGCCTTCGCCATCGCGCTGCTTGCGTCGCTCTGCCTCACCGCGCCGATTCGCCATCTCGCGCTGCGCTACGGGATGGTGGATAAACCCGGGCCGCGCAAAGTTCATCTGGACCCCATCCCGCTGCTCGGCGGCATCGCTATTTACCTGGGCTTCATTCTCGCCGTGCTGCTCGCGCGCCACGACGCGCCCGAGCAGCAAATCATCGGCATCCTCGCCGGCGCCACTTTGCTCGCGATCGTCGGCTTTCTCGATGACGGCGGGCTGCTGCATCACCAGGTGAAACTTTTTCTCGGCATGCCGCTCGCCGCCGTTTTTCTGATCGCTTCCGGCATACGCGCGCAACTTTTTTCGCAGTTTATTCCCGGCCTCACCGGGCTGATTCTCGATTGGTGCCTCACCGTCGTCTGGGTCGTCGGCATCACCGCCGCGTTCAGTATCCTCGATCACATGGACGGCCTGTGCGCCGGCATCGCTGCGGTCGCGGCCGGATTTTTCACTATTTCGGCCTACGCTAACGGCCAGACCGTGGTCTCCACTCTCGCCGCTGCCACTCTGGGCGCGGCGCTCGGTTTTCTGCGCTGGAATTTCAATCCCGCGAAAATTTTCATGGGCGACGGCGGCGCCATGCTCCTCGGCTTCCTGATGGCCACGCTCGGCCTGAAAATCCGTCCCGACGGCGCGCTCTTCCCGCACACCTGGCTCGTTCCCGTGCTCATTCTCGGCGTGCCGATTTTTGACACCACGCTCGTGTCCATTTCCCGCGCGCGCCGCGGCCTGCTGCCCTTCACTTCGCCCGGCAAGGACCACACCGCGCACCGCCTCTCGAATCTGGGCCTCGGCCATCGCGGCGCCGTCCTGGTGATGTACGCGCTCGCAATTATTCTCGGGGGCCTGGCGCTGTCCGTCCCCAATCTTTCCGCCACCAAGGTGTACGCGCTCACTGCCCTGTTGGTAGTTGGCGCGCTTGTCGCTGTCTTCATCCTCGAAGCGTTGCCGTATGAGCGGCAGGTCAAGTTGGATAAGCCGACCTCGGCGTCGTGATGTCCTCGCGTGATTGGTGAGTACTGATTGGTGATTCGCCCCGCGAGGCGCGGGTAGCATGGGCAATCTTGACTGTGCGCATTTGATTTGGTTTGGCTGAGTTCGCAGGGCCCCAACCCATAACCGAAGAGCACAGGCCCTTCGATCCCGCGCCGCGAGAGCTCGCGATGCCACTGCGGTCACATTGCTCCGACGGGCTTGGGTCACCTGCTCCAACTACACCCGCGAATGCCATCTCGGCTTAATTGCCGGCGAATCGGCGTTGTCCACGAAGTAGCGGGTTTTCGTCTAACCCACGTCTGTTCGATGAATTCTCCAAGAAGCGTTTGACAACATCGCACGAAGACCGGCGAAACCAGGACTCTGTCCGGCGACGACGTGATGGTTCTCGAATTTCTCGTCCGGAACAATCGCATAGAGCGTGCCGGCGCGGGGAAAATTTGGCTGTTGGTTTATGGGGATTGGCGGCGGGAGGCGGCTTCTATGGCTTTTTCCAGGTCGGTGCCTATGCGGGATTTAGTGATGTAGGCGCGGACGCCGGTTTGTGCGGCGTAGCGGGCCAGATCGAGAGATTCGAAGTGGGTGACGATGAGGATTTCGGTTTCGGGGGCGTCGCGGCGGATCAGTTCGGCGGCGGAGAGGCCGTCCATGGCGGGCATGGAGATATCGAGCAGGATCACGTCGGGCTTCAGCTCGGCGGCTTTTTTTACGGCGTCCTCGCCATCCTCGGCTTCGCCGCAGACGGTCCAGTTTTCGTGATACTGCAGGAGCAATTTCAGGCCGGCCCTTACGGTGGGACTGTCGTCTGCAATCAGGATACGAACTTCGGCCATGGGAGAGTGCGCTCCGTTCGCGCTGCGCAGTACCAGCAGTACTATATAATGCGCGCAGGGATATGCATATCGGGTGTTCTCTGTAGATGCAGATGCGCTGGCTTCCGGTATGCGACTTTCGCCGGTGCGGGCGAAAGTGGGGCGCGGCTGGGCCTGTTCTGCTTTGGCGGGGGTGAAAGGGTGGGATATACTGCTAGGCCGGTCGGCGGGCGGGAACGCGTTCCGTACTGCTTGCGTCATATGCTGCGCGCGGCGGGTGTTTGCAGCGGTAATTCGCGGCCGGAATGCGCGGCCGTAGATTATTTGCTTTTAGATATTTGGCAATCTTATTCGCTGATAAGGCAGACTGCACACGGAGAAGATGGCGCTCGATTCACGCGATTCGAAAAATACATCCACGCCCAAAAATCAAGCGGCGAGCGGGACGCTTTCGCGAGGCTCTGCGCCGAACGCTAGCAAGACTGTCGCGGTCGTCGGCGGATCTGCCGCCGGGCTGCTGACGGCTGCGGTGCTGGCGCGGCACGGCGTGGGAGTGCGTGTGTACGAGCGCATCGAAACGCTGGAGCCGGCGGAGCGCACTTTGATTGTGACGAACCGCATGCGGAGTTTGCTGGGGCGCGCGGCGGAAGGGAGCATCGTCAACGAAATCCGGCGGTTTGAACTTTTTACCGATGGGCGATCGGCGACTTTTGAATTGAAGCAGCCGGATTTGATTATCGAGCGGCGCGCGTTGATTCAAGGGCTGGCGGAAGAGGCACGGCGCGCGGGCGCGGGACTGGAGCTGGGGCGGCGATTCCACGCACTGCATTCGAATGGGCGCGGGCTGGTGCTGGAAGTGGAGCGCTGCACCGACGGCAGCCGCGAGGAAATTCACGCGGACACGATTATCGGCGGCGATGGGGCGGCGAGCCGCGTGGCGCGGGCGGCGGGATGGTCGCCGCTGGAGACTGCGCCGCTGGTGCAGGCGATTGTCCCGCTGCCGAACGATATGGCGCCGGATACCGCGCGGGTGTGGTTCGTGCCGCAGGACACTCCCTATTTTTATTGGCTGATACCGCAATCGCCGACGCATGGAGCTTTGGGATTGATTGGCGAGACGGGGCCGGAGACGCGCAAGTTGCTGGAAAATTTTCTGGAGAAGCGCGGGTTGACGCCGGTGGAATTTCAGGGGGCGCGCATTCCGGTGTACACGGGGTGGGTGCCGGTGCGGCGGCAGGTGGGGCACGGGTCCGTTTATTTGGTGGGAGATGCGGCCGCGCAGGTGAAAGTGACTACCGTGGGCGGGATTGTTACCGGATTTCGCGGGGCTTTGGGCGTGGCGGAGGCGATTTTGCATGGCGGGTCGAGTGGCGTGTTGCGAAAATTGCGGCGCGAGCTGGATTTGCATCTTTTGCTGCGGCGTTCGCTGCACGAATTTCAGCAAGATGATTACAGCAAGCTAGTGGATCTGTTGAACGATCCGGCGAAGCAATCGTTAAGCGAATATTCGCGCGACGAGGCTTGGAAAATTTTGTGGCGCGTTTGCTTGCGCCAGCCGCGATTGATCTTGCTGGGTCTGCGCGGGTTGCTGACGCATGGGCGCTCGTTGCGTTCGTCGCGCAGGTTGCGCGCGTAGGGTGGTGTGGTGGCGCTGGCTGGTCTCGTGATTTTTTTGTCGCAGTTACTTCGGTGTGTTTTTCTTCTGTGCGTTCTTCTTTCGTGCGATTCTGCGAAGTTTTTGGGTGAAGGCAACTAGCATGTACATTCTGGGATTGTCCGCGATGGGGCACGATTCGGCAGCGGCGCTGCTGGGCGATTCCGGAATTGTGGCCGCGCTGGAAGAGAGCAAGCTCGCGCGCAGACGAGCCCTCGCGGGGATTCCGCGCGAGGCGATTCGGTATTGCCTGGAGCGCGCGGGAATCGGCTGGCGCGACGTGGCGCATGTGGCGATCGCGAGCCGTCCTTGGCGGGCTTGGCAGAGGCAGGCTTCGTTTCGAGCGCGGCTGGCGCCACTTGCGCCGGTTTCCAGCGGTTACTTCGTGAACAAGGCTTCGGGCGAGCTGGGCCGCGAGCTGAATAATGTGCGCATCGTGCGGCAAATGGCTGGTGCGCCGGAGGGACGCGTCGCGTCGCTCGATCATCATCTGTGCCACGCCGCGAGCGCGTTCTACGCTTCGGCGTTCGAGCGCGCGCTGGTGGTGTCGCTCGACGAAAAGGGCGATGGGCGGGCTGGTTTTGTCGGCATGGGTGAGGGCACGGGGTTGCGCCAAGTTGCATCGCTGGCTTTGCCGCACTCGCTGGCTTGGGTGTATTCGCAGGTGACGAAGCTGCTGGGGTTTCGTCCGCACGCGGATGAGCACAAGACGCAGTGGCTCGGCATTTACGGCCAGAGCGGCGGTGACACGGGCGGCGGCTCAGCGGCGGTGATGACGGGAGCTGCGACGGGTGCTGTCGACTTCACGGACTTATTTCTGGAGATGCTGCGGCGCGCGCCGCGCGGCCCTGCGTATTTGAACGCGAAATACTTCCGGCACGGATTTGCGGGCGAGCTTTCGTTTACGCGCGAGTTTTATCGTCGCGCGGGGATTGCGCGCGAGCCGGCGGAGGACTCTCCGGAAACGCGGGTGGCCGAGCCGTTGCGGGCGGGGATCGCGGCTGGGTTGCAGCGAGCGTGCGAGATTATTCTGTGCGAATGGCTGGCGGCGTTGCGCGAAGAATACAAGGAGCGATCGCTGTGCCTTGCGGGCGGGCTATTTTTGAATCCGTTGCTGGTGGCGGCGATTGAGTTGCGTGCGGGATTCGACAATGTTTTCGTGCAGCCTGCCGCGGGGAATGAGGGCACGGCGTTGGGAGCTGCATGGCTGTTGTGGCACCAACAACTTGGACGCGCGCGCATGGCGGCGATGTCCGGACCTTATTGGGGACCTGCGTATAGCAACGAAGAAATCAAGAAGGTGCTGGACAACTGCAAGGCCGCGTATCATTGGTGCGATTCGGACGAACGGAAGCTTGGCGAAGCCGCGCGGCTGTTGCAGGCGGGGAGAATCGTGGCGTGGTTTCAGGGTGCGGCGGAATTCGGACCGCGCGCGCTGGGGAATCGCAGCTTGCTGGCGTCGCCGTGGGCGCCCTACGCCAAGGAAAATTTGAACGATTATGTGAAGCATCGCGAATCGTTTCGACCGTTTGCGCTGGCGATACCTGAAGAGCGATGCGCGGAATATTTTGAGTGCTCGCCGAATGGGAGATTCCTCACTACGATGGCGAAGGCTAATGAGGCTGGGCGGAAATTGTTGGCTCCGCTGCCACCGGGATTCTTGCTGCCGGACAATTTGGTGCGCTTGCACGTGGTACACACAGCGGACAATCCCCTTTTCTGGAAGTTGCTGAATCGTGCGGGAGAGAATGCTCCGGCGCCGATGCTGGTGAATACGTCGTTCAATCTATTCGGCGAACCGTTGGTGGTTACGCCGCGCGATGCGGTGCGGAGTTATTTTTGTTCGGGAGCCGATGCATTGCTGGCGGGGAATTTTCTTTTGGAGAAGCGTTAGGAAGCGATGCCGAACAGTGATACTTCTTTGGCGCGCTCTTCGCGGCGCCGTCGCCGACTGGGAATTTATGTTCTGGCGATTTTAGCGTTGCTCCTGGTGATTGGCGCGGCGGTGTTTCGCAATGCGGGGCGCTGGCTGGTGCGCGAAGATCCGCTTGGCAAGGCTGATGTGATTGCGGTTCTGAGCGGCAACTTGCCGTTTCGCGCGGAAGGCGCCGCGGGCATTTTCAAATCCGGATACGCGCCGGCAGTGTGGGTGAGCCGGCCGGCAGGTCCGCAGGTGGAACTGGCCGCGCTGGGAATCCATTTTGTGGGCGAGGAAGAGTACAACCGCGAGATTCTGGTACAGCAGGGCGTGCCGGATGCGGCGATACGGATCTTTCCGGACACAATTGTGAACACGCAGGATGAGGTAGAGGAGGTCTCACGGGAGATGCGGCGGGACGGAAAGCACACGGTGATTATCGTTACTTCGCCGCAACACACGCGCCGCGTGAAGGCGCTGTGGAGAAAACTAGTGGGCGATGATCCGCGCGTGATCGTGCGGGCGGCGTGGGGCGATCCTTTTGATGCGGACCACTGGTGGCGAACTACGGCGGATGTACTGGCGGTGGTGCGGGAATCGATGGGTTTGTTGAATGTGTGGGCGGGATTGCCGGTGCGGCCGCATTTGCAGTAAGTAGGCGGCGAATTGCAGCGCGATGAATTATTGGTTGTGCGAAGAGGGTGTCGCACCTCCCTGCGAGCACGCCACTGGCATGCTCTCAGGTAAAACGGCGCTGGCGAGCGGAGAATGTGTGATGCTTGGCAGCATCCCGCGCGCGCGAGGCTGACCAAGCGATGCAGAAATTCCAGCGGAGCCGAAGGGCTCGCTGATTTTTTTTGAAAAGGGGTTCGAACTTGAAGATTTCGGTGATTGGAGCGGGATATGTGGGCCTGGTGACAGGCGGATGTCTGGCGGGATTGGGTCACGAAGTCGTGTGCACCGATAGCGACGCGGAGAAATTGCAGACGCTGGAATCCGGACGGTTGCCGATTTACGAGCCGGGGCTGGACGTGGTGATTGCGCAAGCGCGCAAGGAAGGGCGGCTGAGTTTTCGTGCGAACGCCGCGGAAACGGTTCAGTATGGCGATGCGATTTTCATATGCGTGGGTACGCCGCCGCTGCCTAACGGCAGCGCGGACCTGAGCGCGATTGATCACGTGGCGCGGCTGGTTGCGACTGAAGCGCGCACGCCGAAGCTGGTGATCGAAAAAAGCACAGTGCCGGCGCAAACCGGGCAGGAATTGAAACGGGCATTGGCCGTGTACGGCCGCAAGTCCGGCGTGGTGTTTCGCGTGGCGTCGAATCCGGAATTTTTGCGTGAAGGAACGGGGGTGGGGGATTTTCTGCATCCGGACCGGATCGTGGTGGGCGTGGAAGACGAGGTGGCCGAAAAACTATTGAAAGAAATTTACCGGCCCGTGCTGGAGAGGACATTCAAGTGCCCCGTGCACGCTGGAAAATGTCCCGACGTGCCGCTGCCGGCGTGGCTGGTGACGACGATCAATAGCGCGGAGCTGATCAAGCATGCTTCGAATTCGTTTTTGGCGGTGAAGATTTCTTACGCGAATATGGTGGCCGATCTGGCGGAGAAGCTAGGCGCGGATATTGAGGAGGTGGTGCGCGCGGTGGGGATGGACCCGCGCATCGGGCCGAGTTTTTTCCACGCGGGAATTGGGTTCGGCGGGTTTTGTCTGCCGAAAGATTTGCAGGCGTTCGTGCATCTGGCGGAAAAATCGGGCGTGGATTTTTCAATGCTGAAGGAAGCGGAAAACATCAACAAGAGGCGCATCGATCGTTTCATGGAGAAGATTCGTCGGGCGCTGTGGGTGGTGAAAGGCAAGCAGATTGGCGTGCTGGGATTGGCGTTTAAGCCGAGTACGGACGATATCCGTTTTGCGCCGGCGATTGATTTAATCCACGAGCTGTTGAAGGAGGGCGCGGTCGTCCGCGCGTTCGATCCGGAGGCTATGGAAAAGGCGCAGGCGGTGCTGCCGCAGATTGAGTATGGAAAAGACGCTTATGAAGCCGCGGAAGGCGCCGAGGCTTTGCTGATCGCGACCGAGTGGGCACAATTTCGGAAGCTGGATTGGGGGCGCGTGCGCGATTCGATGGTGCGGCCGTTGATTTTGGATGGGCGGAATTTGCTTTCGGCGAAAGAGATCAAGGGGCATGGATTTGAGTATTATTCGATGGGAAGGCCGGATTAATCTTCCGTAGGTCAAAACCTCGATCAGAAGAACGAGCACAGGCACACAAGATTGCCTGTGCCACCTCCTGCGGTACAAGTAGTGTGTTTTAACTGTCGCGAACAAAGGCTTAGGCCGATAATCGGTACGGAAAATCATGCGGAAGCTAAAGCCGGTTCATCCGGGGGAGATATTGCGCGAGGAGTTTAGGGCGCGGATTGGGCTAGTTTTTCGCGGAAATATTCGTAGGTGCGTTGCAATCCTTCTTCCAGGCTTACCTTTGGCTCCCAGTTCAGAATGCGTCTGGCTTTAGTGATGTCGGGGCAGCGCTGTTTGGGGTCGTCTTGCGGCAGCGGGTGGAAGACGATGGGGGTCTTGGCACCTACTAGTTTGCGGACGCGTTCGGCGAATTCGAGGATTGTTATTTCCTGGGGATTGCCGATGTTGGTGGGCTCGTGCTCGTTGGATTCGAGCAGCTTGTAGATTCCGGCTAGCAGGTCGGAGACGTAGCAGAAGCTGCGAGTCTGCTTGCCGTCGCCGTAAACGGTGATGGGTTCGCCTACGAGCGCCTGGTAGAGAAAATTGGGGAGAGCGCGGCCGTCGTTGAGGCGCATGCGCGGGCCGTAGGTATTAAAGATACGGACGATGCGTGTATCCACGCCGTGATAGCGGTGATAGGCCATGGTGAGCGCTTCGGCGTAGCGCTTGGATTCATCGTAAACACCGCGCGGGCCGACTGGATTCACATGGCCCCAGTAGCTTTCGGGCTGAGGGCTGACTTGCGGGTCGCCGTAACATTCCGAAGTCGAGGCGAGGAGGTAGCGGGCTTTTTTGGCCATGGCTAGGCCGAGAGAGTTGTGAGTGCCGAGAGCGCCGACTTTCAAGGTTTGGATGGGATATTTCAGATAGTCGGGCGGGCTGGCGGGCGAAGCGAAATGCAGGACGACGTCCAGCGGACCGGGGACTTCGATGTAACGCGAGACGTCCTGGTGGGCGAAACGAAATTTAGGGTGCGGCAGAAGGTGGGCGACGTTCGAGTCGCTGCCGGTGACGAGATTGTCGAGGCAGAGCACTTCCCAGTCTTTTTCGAGCAGCAGCTCGCATAGGTGCGAGCCGAGAAACCCCGCTCCGCCAGTGATTGCCGCGCGCACTTGAAGGCTCCTTGATCGCGATGGGGAATGGTCGCGATTCTGTGAGTTTCATTATGTATGAAATGGGTGCGTTCGGGAATACGCGTTGCAGAATTCGATTTGCCGCAGAGACGCGGAGAAAACCGGACTTTTATCTTTTGCGCAATAGATGGTTTCGCGCGGACCGAGAGTGTGCTTCAGGGGCTGAAGCCCCGCCCTTCCAGGCACGACGCGACGATATTCGCGGCGGGCGACGCGCAACCACATTGATCATTGATGAGCCGGGACGACGGCGGCGGCGGGGAATGCTGTGGTGTGATCGAGGACGATGCGCCAGCCTTCTGGGAATTTTTTGAAGTCGAGGGAGAAGACGCCGGAGGGGTGGTCGGCTTCGCGCACGAGGTGGAATTTACCGACTACGTAGGCGGAATCGGCGCAGGTGAGATGAACCTCCAGATCGGAAAACGAAACAGTGCCCATAATGGTGCGGTCGGGATAGGAGTGATGGTAGCGCTCGAGCACAGCCTCCCAGCCTCGCACGATGCCACTGGCGCCGATGAATTCGGTCTGCTGCGATTTCCAATAGCCGGTCATGAAGGCATCAATATCGCCGCGATTCCAGGCGGCGGTCTGCATTTCGAGAACGGCGCGGATTTGGGCTTCGTCGGATGAATCCGCGGGGGACGCGATGGAAGAGCGCGAGGCGATGGCTAGGCAGATCGTTGCGGCTACGGCAGCCAGCAGGGCGATGCGAAATCTTGCGGGCATTTTGGGTTCCTCCTGAACTTGACGGATGTGGATGTGTTTGTGCAAAGAGCCATCGCGACGCCTGCCTGCCAGCAGGCAGGCCGGAACTACTAATTCAAACCCAACGTCAGCACCGCCCGCCTGAAGGCGGCCGCTACAACTGCAAAAACAACGACAACGGCTGGCCGGTCCCGCACTGCGGGATCGAAGGATGAATCGCCCGCCGCGGCGGGCGATTCACAAAATCAGCGGCAACAGCAACCGCAAAGCGCCAATCAGGAGATTGGCGTTCCCAGGCGACGGCGTCACGAACTGCGATTGCAGCACAATTCTTGCGGGGCAAAGGGTATCAACGAATGCGGCGCGGAACAACCGGGCGGATTCGGCTTGATCTCACCATGCCGGGACCACCCGGCGAGTTTACTTGTATTGGTACCGACGTTCTATTGCCGCGGGCGGAGGAGAAAGGCAAACTGTGTGAGGTCGAACATGATGATCTCAGCCTTCATTCTCGTGATCTGCTTCGCAGCGATGGTTCAGTTCGCCGTCTTCAGTTGGCGCGCTGGGCTGCTGCGAACCATCGCCACCGAGCCCATCGGTGACCAGGCTGAGATGACGGCCGAGATATCCCGTAACCTGCTGAATGGAAGGGACTTCGCTGATGTATCCAGCTTGCAGGGGCTTTGCCCGGACTTGAAGAACGGGCGAGTCAGTTTGCGATCGGTGCGAGTCTATTACAGCTTCCTGAAGACGATGAACTGGCTGGGCGATCTGATCGTCGCGCCGGGTGCGGATGGCTTCGGGGGCTGGACGAACCGCGAAATGGCTCTGTGCACGCGTTATACCGCCGCGGTCTTGTCGCAACGCCTGCACAGTAACCAAGAGCTGGCGACGGAAGCTCGGTCTTACTAGTCCTCGTACGATTCCCTTTCTTGCAGACTGCCGCACCGGCGTGTAGTTAGTTCCCACCCTTTCTGTCCATCCAGCCAGTTGCCTGATACGCCATTCGGGGCGGGTATTTCCCATCAGCTGCGCCGCTTTTCATGCCTAAATATTGTGGGCGATTCCCACAGCAATGACGTGTGTGCCGACCGAAGGAGGCGCCATGAAGAGCCGCGCCGGATTTTCTTGCTTACTTGCATTCATAGTATTGGCCCTGATCCAGCTCTCCGCCTGCTCCGGCACACCATCCACGTTCAACAAGGTAACCATCTCCCCTAGCGGGACGATTTTCCTCGGTCAGGGCGGGACGATTCCGCTGATCAGCGCGAGTGTGTTGAATGATACGAAGCTGAACGGCGGGGTCGCGTTTACGTTGCTGCCAGTAGGCACCGGCACGCTGACGCAGCTCACTTCTACTACAGCAAGCTATGTGGCGCCGGGAGCGGTGACGTCCGAGACGATTGTGACGATCACGGCCACGTCGGTGGATTTTCCGAAGCAGGCGGCGACGCTGACGGTGAAGATCGAGCCGCCGCCGGCGATCACGACGACTTCGCTGCCGGATGCAACTTTGAATGCGTCTTACAGCGCGACGATCACGGCGACCGGCGGGGTGCCGCCGCTGAAGTGGACTCTGGCCTCGGGCACACTGCCGGCTGGATTGGCTTTGGGTTCGAGCGCCACGGATACGGTGAATATTACCGGTAAGGCCACGACGGCGGGAGTGTCCACGTTCACTGTGACGGTGACGGATGCTACCGGGGCCTTCAGCACTTCGGTGCCGTTTCAGATTGTGGTGAGCAGCTTGGCGTTCACAACGACTTCGCCGCTGCCTCCCGCCACCGTTGGCATCGCCTACAGCGAACAATTCGCCGCCACGGGGGGCGCGTCGCCATATACGTTCAGCGTCGCAACTGGATCGAGCTTGCCGACTGGTTTCACGCTCACGACTACCGGACTCCTTGCCAACGCGAATCCGTCCACTCAAGGCACATTTACTTTTGCCATCAGCGTGACGGACAGTGGAAATCCGCCCGCTGTGATCACGAACACGTTCACGCTGGTGGTGAATCCGGTGCAGAACCTGACGCTGCTTACCGGGCCGTATGCGTTCAGCTTTAGCGGATTCAATGCCGCCGGATTCGTTGCGGCCGCTGGAACATTTAACGCGAACGGCGCCGGCACTATCACAACTGGCGAAGCGGACTTCACGACATTGCAAGCGAACACGCTTTTCAAAGACATCACCGGCACTTACACGTTGGGACAAGATGGCCGCGGGACGATCACGTTAACGAGCGTCACCGGGTCGCCCACTTTTGCATTTGCGATTGATACGGGCGGGTCTGGGCACGGACGGCTGATCGAGTTTGACGCTGTGCCGATTGTCACCCGCGGTTCGGGGCGGCTGGAGGCGCAGAGCGTCAACACTTGCGTGGTCATCGGCACGAATACGAATACTTACGCAGGGGCGTTCGCGTTCGGCGGGGCGGGTTTTGCCAGCTCGCAGGCCACTGGTGGCGCAGGGCCGGTTGCATTCGCCGGAACATTTACGGCAACACCGCCGATTTCGCCGGCGACGCAGGGAAGCCTGGGGAGCGGCGAAATGGATTCAAATGCACCGAACAATCTGCAGTTCGGCAGCGCCGGGACCTTGTCGGGCGTTTATCAATCAGGACCGGATTCGACGCACTGCACGATGGCGCTCTCGACACCAGGTCTGGCGAGTCCGAACTACGACGTGTACCCGATCTCGTTCAGCGAGGCGTTCCTCATCGAAACGGACAACGCAACCAGCGCGAGCACGCCGTACGTAACGATTGCCGACATGAGGCAGCAAATTGGGCAGCCGTTTGCCACTGGTCCGATGAGCGGAGCGATGGCTGGCGGAGTGAGCGGACAGGATTTGAACGGAAGCGTCTCTGAGCCGTATGTGTCGGTGATACAACTGGTGCCGACGCCGGGGTTGGGGACGTTCAATTTTTCGCTCGCGGACAACACCGCGGGAACCGTCACCAACACCAATGGCACTCCGTTTGCGGTGAGCTACACTTCCGATCAGTTTGGCCGCGTGGATGCTTCAAGCTTTGTGGTTAGCGGCGTGTTTCAGCCGGTTTTCTACCTGGTCAGCGCCGATGAAGCCTTTAGCGTGGGCATGCGGAACGGCGCGCCAATCGCGGGACATCTGGATCCGCAGACGCTCAGCTCGTTCACGGCGGCGAGCATTAATGGAACGCTGGTGGAAGGAACTTCGGCGCCGGCGGTCAGCGCGGATCGTGATTTTTCGGGCTTCCTGACGTTTAATGGCTCGGTGACGCCTGCGACGATTGTCGGAGTGCAGGACGAAAGCACTTCGGCGGCGAATACGGCGGCGCAGGCGGTGGCGGGCACGTACGTGCTATCGAACACCGGCGCGACCGACGGGAGCGGCACGGTTACGTTGACGTCGCCGGCGGCGTTCTCCGGAGCGTTCTACATTGTGTCGCCGACGAAGTTGGAGATGATCACGACTACTGCCGGCGATGCTAATCCGGTGCTGGTGATCATCGGGCATTGATTTTTGGGCGCGCCCCGAATTTGTGGTGGAGAGCAGGCGAGGCAAGCCTCGCCTGGCTCGACTGTGATACATCCGCGCTTTCTACGAAAGCGGCGGCAAGCCGCCGCACTCCCAGATGACCTCGGGTGGCGAAATTGAGCTGAAAGAGTTGCGGTCGCGCCGCCGAGCATCGTGTCCGCTGCGCATTGACTTGCGATGTGGAGTCGGTTCGACGACTGCTGTTGATATGCCGGCTTGTTATTCCGTCCAACTACTATTTAATATGCCCAGCGCATTAGGACTGCGCCGGTGGTGTAGCCGGCGCCTACGGCGATTAGCAGGACGAGGTCGCCTTTGCGGAGGCGCTTTTGTTCCACGGCGTCCATCATGCCGAGGGGGATGGTGCCGGCGGTGGTGTTTCCGAAGCGGTCAATATTGACGAGAACTTTCGAGTCGTCCACTCCGAGACGTTCCTGCATGCCGCGAATGATGCGCAGATTGGCCTGATGGGGCACGACCAGCGCCAGATCTTTGCTGGTTAATCCGTTGCGTTCGAGGATTTCAACTGCCAGCTCGCTCATACGGCGCACGGCATATTTGAAAACCTGCGCGCCTTCCTGATGGACGAAGTGCATGCGGCTATCTATGGTGTGCTGCGATGCGGGATGCAGCGAGCCGCCCCCGGGCATGTAGAGGTTGCAGCCGCCGGAGCCGTCCACGTCATGGATGAAATCAAGGATGCCCTCGGAATCCGAGGTTGCGGATTCGAGGAGAACCGCGCCGGCGCCGTCGCCAAACAGGACGCAGGTAGCGCGGTCGGTATAATCGAGAATCGAGGTCATCACGTCACTGCCGATGACCAGCACTTTTTTGTGCGCGCCGCTGGCGACGAATTGCGCGCCGACGGTGAGGGCATAGAGAAAGCCGGAGCACGCGGCGGAGAGATCAAAGCCCCAGGCATTTTTCGCGCCGAGCTGGTCCTGAATCAGGCAGGCGGTGGCGGGGAAAAGCATATCGGGAGTGACGGTAGCGACGACGATCAAGCCGATATCGTCGGGGTTGACACCGCGGGCCGCAAGAAGTTTGCGCGCCGCTTCCGCGCCCAGATGAGAAGTCGCCACGCCGGGGTCGGCATAATGCCGCTCGCGAATTCCGGTGCGGGTGCGAATCCATTCGTCACTGGTGTCCACTCGTTTTTCCAGATCGAGATTGGTGACCACGCGCGGCGGAACGTATCCAGCCACTCCGGTAATTTTTGCGGCGATGCGTCGGCCCATTCATTTCCCCCAGGAAGATCAGAAATGACAGAATCGAAATGAGTAGCTGGCGATTGTATGCAATTGGACGCAGCTGTGACAAGGGATTGTCGCGGTGGGTGATGCGAGCGACGCCGCGCTGGATTTCTTGCCGGGGCGACACCACTCGATTTCAGGCGGCGCTAGGCGCTGGCAGCAGCTGCTTCTTCGGAGACCTTCGTACAAACGACGGTTAAGCCGTTCTTGTTGGCGTCGAATCGTTCTTTGCGATCCAAGCCCTTCAAGAATTCCCTGGCAGCTTTGCCGATCGCCGCGGCCATGGAACCGGTATCCACCTGAATCGTTCGTCCTTGCGGACCATTGGTGCGGTGCTGGTATTCCAATTTCACTGCGTACATGGATTCTCCCTTCGCTTATAGGATAAACCACCATTCTAAGTGCTGTTGCACGTTTCCGGCAAGCGCGTTCATGCGGAGCGCACAGCCAGGAGTGCCATCCTGCGCCGGGCGGGGCTTTGCCACGACTGCTCTTGGCGCGCTACGAAGACTGCTGAAGGATTTCGAAGCGGTAGGTGATTTCGGCGGTTTTGCGGAGCATGGCTGCTACGGAGCAATACTTGTTTTGGCTCAGCTCGATGGCGTCACGGACGGCTTTTTCGTCCAGTTGGCCGGAGAGACGGTAAACCATTTCGATTTTGGTCCAGACCGAGGGCGGGTCTTTGGCGCGTTCGCCGGAGATTTCGATTTCCAGGGTGGCGAGCTTCTGGCGTTTCTTTTCGAGGATCATGATGACATCCACGGCGGTGCAGGAACCCAGCGCGCCCAGAAGCATCTCCATCGGCCCCGGGGCGAAATTGTGTTTGCTGTCGGCGTCGAATGGAACAGTGTGGCCGGACGGCATGGTCGCCAGGAATTCCTCGCGGCCCACCCACTTTACTTTTGCGGTCTGCATGGTCTGCTCCCGCGAAATTCCTTCGCAAGTTTTACACCTTGAACTTTAGCGGGGAATGTGTGGCGCGTCCAGTGAGACGTCCGGTGAGCTGTGTGCGTGGCGCGAGCTGGTCGGAGCGAGTTGGTGCAAACCTCTTGGGCGAAGCAAGCTTCGCCTAGCGCGATTTGCGCCGCGGCTGAGTTTGTGGCGAAAGCGGCGGCTCTTCTGCCCCGATGCAATCGGGGCCTCAGGACAAGCAAGCCGCCGCACTCCAAATTGACCTCGTCGAGGTTGACGGGGTGGTTTTGTGGTGTGTTACGCTCGCAGCACTGGGCGGGAGGATTGCGCGCGATGCGGAGCGATTGGACGCTGGTCGCATTTTTTGCGATTTTCACGACCGTGTTTTGTGCCGCGCGCTCGATTGGGGCGCAAAGCAACGCCGGGCGCGCGGGCGATGCCGTGTCCTTGAACAATCAGGGGCTGGAGCGCTACAAGAAAGGGAAAGTGGACGAAGCCATTGCGTTATTTCGTCAGGCTCTGACGCTCAATCCCAATTTTCCGGAGGCGCTGAGCAATTTGGGCCTGGCACTGGACAGTAAAGGGAAAGACGACGAAGCGATTTCGGATTTCGATAAGGCGCTCGAGATCAAACCTAGCGATGCGGTGACCGAAAGTAATCTGGGCCTGGCGCTCTATCACGAGAAGAAATATTACGATTCCATTTCCGCTTACCGGAAGGCGCTCGGGCTGAATCCGAAATTTGCGCAAGCGTACAACGGCATGGGCGCAGCGCTCTTTGCTTCCGGCAATGCCACGGATGCGATCGCGGCATACCGCCGGGCGCTGGAGCTGACGCCGCGTTACGTGGACGCGCTGAGTAACCTGGCCGCGGCGCTCGATGCCACGCAGCAGTGGAATGAAGCGATTCAGATTTACCAGCAGGCCATGGCGCTGGAGCCGCACTCGCTGGACCTGCAAACGAATTATGCGGCGGCGCTCGCGAACGCCGGACGCGAGGAAGAAGCCGTCGCGCAATACCGGGAGATTGTGGCCGACCATCCCGATGATGCGCACGGCTGGTTCGCGCTCGGTCATTTGCTGTACAAGCAGGGCGCGCTTGACGAGGCCGTTTCCAGCCTGGAAAAAACTTTGGCGCTGAAACCGGATCAAGCCGACGCGGATTTTAATTTGGCGCTCGCGTATCAGGGCCAGGGGAAGCTGGAGCTGGCCATCGCGGCGTATCAGAAAGGCCTGGCGCTGAAACCGGATGAAGCCCACGCGCTCTACAACCTGGGCAACGCGTATTTGCAGGCGAACGATCCGGGCAAGGCCGCGGAATATTTTCAGAAGGCGCTGGATCAGCGGGGGAATTTTCCCGAGGCAGAGATTGGGTTGGGCGCGGCGAAAATGCAGTTGGGCGATTTGGACGGGGCGCAAACCGCATTCGTAAAAGTGATCGCGGACTATCCGGATAATGCGGATGCGCGATTCAATCTGGGGAACGTGCTTTTCAATAAGGGACAGTATCAAGCTGCGGCGGACAGCTACCGCGAGGCTAATCGCCTGAATCCGAATCTGGCGCACGCGCACTACAACCTGGGAATGGCATTGCTGCGATTGAAAGATCCTGATGCGGCGCAGGTGGAATTTAAAGAAGCGACGCGGCTGGATCCGAAGCTCACTCCACCGAAATAATCTTCGAGTGGCGGCACGCAACGATTGAATTCGCGTTGCTGCCAGTGGAATCAAGGCAGCGTAAGAGACTGACATGGAAAATAACACGGCAAAGATTGTGCGCTTTCATGCTTTGGGCGGGCCGGAGGTGTTGAAAATCGAGGAAGAACCGATCCCCGTGCCGGGAAAGGGCGAAGCTCTGCTGAACGTGAAGGCCATCGGGCTAAATCGTGCGGAGGTGATGTTCCGCGCCGGGCTATATCTGGAGTCTCCTGTGTTGCCGTCGAAGCTCGGTTATGAGGCGGCCGGGGTGGTGACCGCCGTGGGGCCCGATGTGGACAAGAGCTGGATCGGCAAGAAGGCCAGCACGGTGCCGGGATTTCTGATGACGAACTATGGCGTGTATGGAGAAGTGGCGTTGGTTCCCGCGAGCGCGCTGGCGGTTTATCCGGAGAAGTTGACGCCGGAGGAGGGGACGTCCATCTGGATGCAGTATCTGACGGCTTATGGAGCGTTGATTAAGAATGCGCGGATCGGCAAAGGCGATTTCGTGATCATCACAGCGGCGAGTAGCAGCGTGGGCATTGCGGCGATTGAAATGGTGAAGGCCGAGGGCGCGATCAGCATTGCCACCACGCGAACTTCCAAGAAGAAAGGCGTGCTGGTGGAGGTGGGAGCCGCGCACGTGATCGCAACTGCGGAAGAGAATTTCCTGCCGCGCGTGAAGGAAATCACCGGCGGCAAAGGGGCGCGAGTAATTTTTGATCCCATTGGAGGCAAGGGCGTCGCAGCGCTCGCTCAGGCCGCGGCGTATGAGGGAATCATTTTCGAGTATGGCGCGCTGGCGCCGGAGCCGACGCCGTTTCCTTTGTTTACCGCGCTGAGCAAGGGGCTGACCGTTCGCGGCTATACGGTGCGCGAAATACTTTCGGTTCCGCAATTGAAGGCGGCGTCTGTGAAGTATGTTTTCGATCATGTGGAGGCGGGCCACTTCAAGCCGCGCATTGATCGTGTGTTTGCGCTGGCGCAGATTGTGGAGGCGCACCGTTACATGGAATCGAACCAACAGATTGGGAAGATCGTCGTGACGGTTTGACTGGCGCCTGCAATGCGCGTGTAAACCCGCGCAGAGCCACAAGGTCATAGCCTCTGTTGACACGTTGGCGGCGGAACCAGGCCGGCGTGTGCGGCACAGACTCTCCTTGACAGTCGAGGAGAGTGCTGGTATTTTCTCTCCTAGACACACAAGGAGAGCCGGTGGCGAAACCGATCGATCTGCTGCAAGGCACGCTAGACATGCTGATCCTTAAGGCCGTATCGCTCGGCCCGTTGCATGGCTACGGCGTTCTGCTGCGCATCCAGCAAATTTCAAGAGACCGGCTGGAAATTCAGCAAGGCTCGCTGTATCCGGCGCTGTATCGCCTGGAGCATCAGGGCTGGATCGCGAGCGAATGGGGTGAATCGGAAAACAAGCGTAAGGCGAAATATTACCGGCTTACCGCGGCGGGCAAGCGGCGATTCCAGACGGAAACCGATAAGTGGAATCGCATGGCGGACGTGATCGCCGGAATTCTGAGCACCACGCCGGAGGAAGTATGACGCGGTGGAGCCGGCTGGGTTCCTGGCTGCGCACGATTCTGCAGCGCTCTCGCATGGAGAACGAAATGGATGCGGAGCTGCGGTTCCACGTGGAAGCGCGCGCCGACGATTTGGTGCGCAGCGGCGTGACGCGGCAAGACGCGCTGCGACGCGCGCGGCTGGAGTTTGGCGGGATCGAACGCGCCAAGGAAGAATGCCGCGACGCGCGTGGAACAAGTTTTATCGAGACTTTGCTTCAGGATATTCGCTTCGCGTCGCGCATTCTGCGCAAGAGCCCTGGCTTCACGGCGGTTGCGGTGCTCACGCTCGCAGTGGGCATTGGCGCGAGCGCGGCGGTTTTCAGCCTGGTGAACGCCATCCTTCTGAGGCCGCTTCCCTACCCCGATTCCGGCAGAATCGTATTGCCCGAGCTGATTTCTCCACCCGGAGTGAATCTTGGCTCCGAATATATTCCCTGGGGACAACTGCAATTCCGCATGTTGACGCGCGACGCGCATCCGTTTCAAACGGTAAGCGCCTTCCAAAACGATTCCTTCAACCTGACGGGAGCGGGTGAACCTACCTTCCTGGATGGTTTTCGAGCGTCCCAGGAATTTTTCTCTTCGCTCGGAGTCTCTCCCGCCTTGGGACGCGCGTTCACAGCAGAGGAAGATCAGCCGGGCCACGAATATGAAGTGATCATCAGCGACCGGTTGTGGCGCGAGCGGTTTGGGGCAGACCGCAATATTTTGGGGCGAGCCGTGGAGCTGAACGGGTACGCCTATAGCGTGGTGGGTGTCATGCCTGCGGGATTCGCATTTCCGCGCGCGGAAGAAATGCCCAGCAGTTTCAATTTTCCCGAAGAGCCGCAGCTATGGGTGCCACTGGCAATTGCAGCGGAGCCAAAACCGGGACCATCCGAACTCGCGTTAATCGGACGACTGACACCCGGCGTAACGATCCAGCAGGCCCAGGCCGCGATGGATTTGATCACGAAGCACGCCGAAGAGCAGGATCACCGCTGGACCGGCTGGTTCAACACGCGAGTGGTCCCGCTGCAGCGGCAGGTGGTGGGCGACACACGGCGTCCATTACAACTGATGCTCGGCGCCGTGTGCATCGTGCTGCTGATTGCCTGCTCGAATGTGGCGAATTTGCTGCTGACGCGCGCGCTGGCGCGACGCCGCGAATTTACGCTGCGTGCGGCGCTGGGCGCTGGACGCGCGCGATTAATTCGCCAGCTGCTGACGGAGAGCCTGCTGATTGCGGTGGGGGCAGGAGCCGTGGGCATCCTGATCGCCCACGCGGGAATTTATTTCGTAAAGACTCTTGGCCCCTCAAATATTCCGCGCTTGCGCGAAGTCACGCTGGACTTGCCGGTGTTGGCATTCGCGCTCGGAGTTTCGCTGGCCACAGGGATGCTCTTCGGCCTCGCTCCGGCGATTGGAGCGGCGCGAGAGAACCTGGTGGATTCGCTGAAGGAAGGCAGCCAGAAGTCTGGAGGCAGCCGGATTAGCCCGAGGCTGCGGAATGCGCTGCTGGTTTCGCAGGTGGCGCTGGCTTTGGTGCTGGTGGTTTCGGCCGGACTGCTGACACGAACCTTGTTCCAATTGCTTGGCGCCGATGGAGGATTCAACGCTGAGCGAGTTTTGACGTTTCAATTGCCACTGCCAGCTTTGAAATATGCGGATCAGGATCATATCGTCACACTGTTCCAGAATGTGCTGGAGCGCTTGCGAGCGATGCCCGGCGTGCAGTCCGCTGGAATTGGCGAGACGGTTCCGCTGGGCGGCGAAGGTGAGAGTACGGTGATTCGCACACCTGACCATCCGGCCGCAAGCCAAAAAGAAATGCCTTTCGCCAATTTCACCATCATTTCGCCCGGCTATTTTTCAGCGATTGGAACGCCGCTGCTGCGCGGACGCGATTTTCAGGAAACAGACACCAAGGATTCCATGCCGGTGGCGATTGTAAACGTGGCAATGGAGAGAAAATTCTGGGCGCGCGAGGGTGCGCTCGGTAAGCAGGTGGGACCGGGGAGTACGCGCTATCCCCTGCTGACGATTGTGGGCGTCGTTCCGGACGTGAAGCATGCGTCTCTGCGCGAAGAGACGGCTCCGGAAATGTATGTGCTGTACAACCAGAAACCGTGGCCTTCCATGTTGAACATGCGTGTGGCGCTGCGCACAAAAGCCGCGCCCGCGGGCGTCACCGAGAGCGTGCGGGAGGCCGTTCATGCAATCGATCCGGATTTGCCGCTGGCGAAAGTCGCGACGCTCGCGACGCTGGTGGATGATTCGATGTCGCAGCCGCGCTTTTCCGTGCTTTTACTGGGATCGTTCGGGGTGCTCGCGCTGCTGCTTGCTGCGATCGGGATGTACGGAGTGATTTCTTACTCGGTGCTGCAACACACGCAAGAGATTGGAATCCGTATGGCGCTGGGCGCGCAGCGGCGCAAGGTGTTTCGAATGGTGCTGGGCCAAGGCGCGCGGCTGGCGGCGATGGGAATTGCGATCGGCCTGGTCGCAGCGCTCGGCGTCACGCGCTTGATGGCTCGTTTCTTGTTTGGCGTGCGTCCCACGGACCCGCTCACGTTCGCAGGCGTGTCGCTGCTCTTGCTGGGGATCGCGCTGCTCGCCTGCTACTTGCCGGCGCGGCGGGCGATGCGCGTTGACCCCATGGTGGCGCTGAAGTACGAGTGACCCGCAATGATTTCGCTGGAAGCCTGAGGTTGCAGTTGGAGGAAGTATGGCGCTTTGGAGCCGCGTGCGTTCGTGGCTGCGCGCAACTGTGGGGCGTTCACGCATGGAGAACGAAATGGATGCGGAGCTGCGGTTCCATGTGGAAGCCTACGCCGAGGATTTGATCCGCAGAGGCGTGCCACGGCAGGAAGCGCTGCGGCGCGCGCGATTGGAGTTTGGCGGCATCGAGAACGCCAAGGAAGGATGCCGCGAAGCGCGCGGCGTACACTTCGCGGAAACTCTGCTGCAGGATTTGCGTTACGGCGCGCGCACGATGCTGCGCTCGCCGGGATTTACCATCACGGCCGTGCTCGCCCTGGCGCTGGGGATTGGCGCGAACACCGCGATTTTCAGCGTAGTGAACGCCGTGCTGCTGCGGCCGATGCCGTTTGACCAGCCGGACCGCCTGCTGCAGGTCTGGCATACGCCTCCGCAAAAAAGTTTCCCCGGTATGCCGACGTTCGCCGTCTCGCCCGCAAATTTCCTGGACTGGCGCAATCAAAATCATTCATTCGATGGCATGTCGGCCTATGGATTCGGCCGCTACACGCTCACCGGCACTGGGCATCCCGAAGCAATTCGCATGGTTGCCGCGACCGTGGGCTTGTTTTCGATCTTGCACGCGCAGCCGCTGCTGGGCCGCGGATTTCTTGACGGCGAAGATGAGCCAGGACACGAACACGTAGTGGTGTTGAGCTATGGAATTTGGCGCAGCCACTTCGCAGGAAATCCTGACGTCGTCGGGAAAAACATTCAGCTCAACGGGCAGGCGTTCGCCGTGGTCGGCGTTATGGGGCCGGAGTTCGACTTTCCCATCTTCAGCGACCAGGAGGCTCGCGCGCAGATGTGGAAACCTTTGGCCTGGACCGATCAAGAGCGCGCCATTCGCGGCGACCACAACTACGCGGTGATCGCCCGGCTGAAGGCTGGTGTGACTTTGCGGCAGGCGCAGGCCGAGTTGGACGCTATTTCCAATCGGCTGGCGCAGGAATATCCCAACGACAACAAAGGTTGGGGCGCTATTGCGATTCCGCTGCGCGATGATCTCGTCGGCGACGTGCGGCCGGCGTTGCTGATTTTGCTGGGCGCCGTCGCGCTGGTATTGCTGATTGCGTGCGCGAACGTCGCGAACTTGATGTTGGCCAGGGCGCTTTCGCGGCGCAAGGAGGTGGCCGTCCGCACGGCGTTGGGCGCCACCCGCCGCCGTTTGCTGCAGCAAGCTCTTTCGGAGACGCTCCTGCTGGCGTTCGCGGGAGGAGCGCTGGGCTTGGTGTTCGCACACTTCGGCTTGCTCGTGATCGTGAAATTCCTCGCGCAGCGGTTGCCGCGATCCAGCGAGATCGCGCTGGATGGCTGGGTCCTGGCGTTCACGCTCGGCATTTCGCTGCTCACCGGATTTGCCGCCGGCCTGCTGCCGGCGTTGCGCATGGCGAAAGCAGATTTGAATCAGGCGCTGAAACAAGGCCTGGGCAGAACCGCAGCCGATTCGGGCGGAAGCCGCACGCGCAACGTGCTGGTCGTATCGGAAGTGGCGCTTTCGCTGATGCTGCTGATTGGCGCAGGTCTGCTGATTCGCAGCTTGTGGGTTTTGCACAACGTAAATCCTGGCTTCGACCCTAGCCGCGTCGTCACCATGGCAGTCTCGCTGCCGACAGGGAAATTTGTGGAGCCTGCGCAACAGATCAGCTACTTCGGGCGCGTGCTCGACCGCGTTCGCACCTTGCCCGGTGTGCAATCCGCCGGCCTCATTGACAGCCTGCCATTGAGCGATGACGGCTCGCACCAGCCGATTTCGATAGAAGGACGCCCGGCGGCGGCTATGGCGGACCTGCCCGAAGTGGAAGTTCGCCTCATCAGCCCCGGATACCTGAGTTCGATGCATATACCGCTCTTGAGCGGGCGAGACATAGATGACTCTGATGCTGCTGGCCGGCCCGGCGCGGTGCTGATCAGTGAATCCATGGCCAAATTTTTCTGGCCGAATGAGGATCCCATCGGCAAGCGGCTAACGCTTTATTTTTTCCCGGGGTTGACGCGCGAGGTTGTCGGTGTGGTGGCCGACGTGAAGATTTCCGCCATGAACGAAACGCAGCCCGCGCCGACGCTTTATTACCCCTTGGCGCAGATGTCTGCCGCTAGGGGCGAAAACTGGAACTCTTTCGGCATGAACCTGACGGTGCGGACGAATGCGGCGCCATTGAGCGCGGTTCCGGCGATCACTAATAGTGTTCGCGAAATAGACGCGGAAGTGCCGCTGCTGAATATTCGCACGATGGATGATTCGGTGTCGGCGTCTTTGTCGCCTGCGCGATTCACGATGTTGCTGCTGGGCGCGTTCGCCGGATTGGCGCTGCTGCTCGCGGTGGTGGGGATTTACAGCGTGATGAGCTATTCGGTTTCGCGGCGCACGAACGAGATTGGAATTCGCGTTGCGCTGGGCGCCAGTCGCGGCAATGTGCTGCTGTTGGTGGTGCGGCAAGCATTGCTGCTGGCGCTGCTTGGCTCGGTGATCGGTATCGTTGGGGCGCTGGCACTCTCGCGGCTGATGGCCAGCCAGTTGTATGGCGTCCAGCCAACCGACCCGATTACTTTCGTTACAGTCGCGGCGCTGCTGATGATTGTCTCGCTCGCCGCGAGTTATCTGCCCGCGCGCCGCGCCATGCGTGTTGAGCCCATGGCCGCCTTGCGCTACGAATAGAACTCGCTCCCTCTCGTCGGCGCGCTACGCGCGCTGAGGCCTTCCAGCATCTTGGCTCATTCCAGCATTCGTGGCGCGGCCGATTATTCGCGATGCTGCTGGGAGGCCGCAAGGGTTCCTGGCCGCTGCGCCACGACGGGAATCCTCCGCTTGGATGGGTGCGCTCATCGGGGCAAACAAAAAAGACGAAACCGGGAAGAGGACCAGATCATCTGAACAGTTATGACTATGAAAAAAGTAAGACTCGGTTCGCAGGGCGCGGTGGTTTCCCGCATGGGACTTGGCTGCATGGGGATGAGCGATTTCTACGGCGAGCGGAACGACGCGGAGTCCGCCGCGACAATTCTGCGGGCGCTCGACCTGGGGGTCACGTTTTTGGATACGGCGGATACCTACGGAATCGGCGACAACGAGGAACTGATTGGCAAGACGATCCGCGGGCGTCGCGATGAAGTGTTTCTGGCGACGAAGTTTGCCAACATCCGCACGAAGGCGGAGCCGAATCGTTGGTCCATCAGCGGGAAGCCGGAGTATGTGCGCGCGGCGTGCGATGCGTCGCTGCAACGGCTGGGCGTGGATCACATTGATTTGTACTACCAGCATCGCGTGGACCCGCAGACGCCGATTGAAGAAACCGTTGGCGCGATGGCGGAGTTGGTGAAGGCAGGGAAGGTGAAGTATCTGGGACTGTCGGAGGCGTCGCCGGCGACGATTCGGCGCGCGCACAAGGTGCATCCGATTACGGCGCTGCAGACGGAGTATTCGCTGTGGGAGCGGCACGTGCAGGCAGAAATTTTGCCGACGGTGCGCGAGCTGGGAATCGGTTTTGTGCCGTACAGTCCGTTGGGACGCGGCTTCCTCACCGGTGCCATCACCAAGAAGAGCGACTTGGTGGAGACGGACGCGCGCGCCATGCGCATGCCGCGGTTTGCCGACGAGAACTTCGAAAAGAATCAGGCGCTAGTGGCGCGCGTGCGAGCGATTGCCGAGCGCAAGGGCGTAAAGCCTGGGCAGCTGGCGCTGGCGTGGGTGCTGGCGAAGGGCGAAGATCTGGTCCCGATCCCCGGAACGAAGCGCAGGAAATATCTGGAAGAGAATGCGGCGGCGGCGGACATCAAGCTCAGTGCGGCGGAAGTAGCGGAGCTGGAAGCTGCGGTGCCGCAGAGTGATATTGCAGGCGACCGCTACGCAGCGGCAGCCATGAACGCGATTGATCGCTAACGCTAGCCACTTCGCCTCGCCCCAATTCAAGCGTGCTGCTGGCGTTTCTACGGTTGGGGTTCCGCTTCAATTTCCGGCGCCTCCGAAAGGTGCGTGTCACTGGGCGCAACTGCCGTGGTTGTTTCCGCTTTGTCCAGGGCTTGTGTGTCGAAAGTGTAGGCTATCTGGTTGGCAGTCAGGACGAAGAGCCGTTTGCCGTCGCCACTGAACGCCAATGCGGAGATGTGATAAGGAAAAGTCAGTTGGTTGCGCTTCTCGAGCGACTTCAGGTCGTAGACGTCGACCTGTCCGGATTCATTTTCAACCACCAGGATGCCCGCCGCAGTAGAAAGTGTCGAGTATGTTCCAAACAAGATCGCTTTCTGCTCGCCCGTTGACAGCGAATAGACGCGTGTACGATTTTCGTTGTCGCCGACAAGAACCCAATCGCCCTCCGCGGACGAACGCGCGACACGGAAGGAGCCCTTGCCGGTGTCAATGAGGAGTTGTCCGCGCAAATTCCCGGTGGCTGGATCGAGAACCTCGAGCAGATAGGCGCCCTTCTGATCCCGCATCGCCGCGAATCGGGTTTGTAGCGAACCCGTCCCCTTGATCTCATCCTTTGCTGCGGCCTCTTCGACGCGCCACTCCAGGATCAAAGAATCGCGCGTCTGATTCAGAGTGATGGACGGCGCCTCCTTAGGAAAACTCCGCGACCAAAGCAAATGTCCATCGCGAACGTCCTTGACGTCCAACGTGATATCGCGGCTCAAAGTGTTCACTTTTCCAGCCGGCTTGCGGACAAGCAGGAATGGTCCATACTGCCGGGTGGCCACCTTTTCATCGATCGGGGCGCCAGGAATCATATTCTCACTGGAGAGATTGGCGCGGGCGATGGTCCGCGGTTGCGGGTCCTCCTTTGGGAAATCGACGTAGAGTGCTTGGTCACCGTCGAAGTAAGCGCCGCGGAAACCGCGAGTGTAATAGAGGCGCTTCGAAGCAGCGAGATCCCAGACAGCGCCGCGGCTGGTTCCAGAAACGGCGAGCCATCTGAGATCGGAAGACACAGCCCAAGTTCGCAGCGAGCCAAGAGCACTTTTCGGAAGCTCCGCCTCACCTTTGCGCTCGTGAGTGGAGAGGTCGAAGATTCCGACTTCGCCCGAGACCCTCTGACTGAGTACTTCGCGGTCGAAAACATCAATCACGGACGATTTCGCGGAACCAATTACAAAAGTCTGCGATTCCAGGTCCAGCACGCCCACGCGCGCGTCTTTGACGGGCTTCAGGATGACATAATAGCCGCGCGTGGGGGCCTCCATATCCTGATGCGGATTGATAGGAAGCCGCTCGACAACTTTTCCGGATGGAAACTCGACGACGGCGGAGTCTTTAGGATCGAATTGGTTCTGAACAATCATGCGGTCCGGCGCAAGGAAAGCGAAATTCGCGGTGAGAGTTTTACCCAGAGCACCATCGAGTGGGATTTGGGCGTGATTCGCAACGTTAACCGCAATGGCCAGATCCGCGGCGGTCGCGGCGAAGTAATGGTCATCCGGGGAGAAAGCCATGCGGATCCATCGGCCATCGTCTGCTTCCGCCAACATGAATAGGAGGAGGCGCAGGAGATCGCCGGCTGAGCCGAAGGTCTTGGACTGAAAGTACGCCTTTTTTGTGAGCAGAGCATTTCCGCTGGCCACGTCAATTAACGCGAAGTCGAGACTCCGATTGACGCACGCGAGTAGTTTGCCGTCATGAGAAAGCGCGCTCTGCAGACAGCCATCGGGCAGGGTCATTTCGTGAACGCTGGTGCGATTTTGATCGTCGATGCCCCATTCTTCGACCCTGAGCCCGTGCGTGAGGAAAAAGATTTCTTGCGAATCCGGGGAGAACTGAGCGTCGCGGGCCTCCGCGGCATTAATCCGGAATAGGAAAGTAAATGGATCGTTGGCGAAGACGAATATGTTGGCGTCGTCCTGCGCCAGTGAGTATTCGCCGTTCGGACTAAATTTCAGATTCTTGATGTCGGTACGCAACGGCGGATCGAGAGGCTGTTTGGAAACCGCACCTACCAAGTGCTCGCGATGTCCGAAACCAGAATAGGCGATGACCTCAGATTGCCAGGCGAGAAACTCGGCCGAGGCAGCGGCCGGGGTCGTCGCGCGACACGTCTCCGGGAGTAAAGTCAGGGATTTGTGGAGTTCGCGAAGCCGTTTCTCGTCGGGCTTGGTCGCCCCGAAGAAATCGGTCAGTAGGTTCCCGGTTTTCCCGTGGGTCTGCGCGAGCCGGTCAAAAAACTCCACAAAAGCTTGCGGCGAGAATCCAGCGGCGGCCGCGGCGTACAGAGCCACGCGATCCGCCTGGTATTGGTGAGGTTCTTCCTGTTGCCAGTCTCTCTCCGCGGTCTTGGTGAGCGTGCTTTTATTGCGCGCGATGCTGTCCAGCATACGGTTGAACTTGTCGAAAATATCTTTGCGGTCGCCCACGGAATCGACGCCTAGAAAGTCATGAAACTCGCGCGTCATCTCGATGGAACTCTGGTGGGTGAGGATATGACCCATCTCATGGCCGAGCAAACCGGCGAGTTCGTCGTCGCTGCGAAGGAAAGCGACCATTTTTCGCGTGACATAAATGCGCCCAGCGCCCACGCTGAACGAGTTCACTACCGGGGAATCGATAAGGATGACGCGAAACTTCAATTGCGTCGGCGGGAGTTGCGCGAGGATCCGATTGGTGATCTGGTTCAGGCGGCCAGCCAGTTCGTCGTCATGGATGACGCGGTAGTTTTTCTCCAGCCATTCGGCTTCGACGTCGCCCAAATCCAGCTCCTGCTGTGGGCTGAAAATGTTGGCACTCGTCGTGGCACTGAGCGCCGGAGGAGCCGGGCATTTCTCTTGCGCGCACACCGCCCCCGCGATGAGGACAGCCGAAATCGAGAGAAGTGCGATGGAGAGTATCTTCATATGCGCGGCATTGCATATAGCACAACGGGCGGGATTACGAAAGCGTACATTAACTAGGGGAGTTGTATGCGAGTGTCACTGAGGTTATTGCAGTTTGGCGTATTCGGATTTGGCAGCGCCGAGGATGGGGATGTTGGGATCGGCATCTTTCCATAGCGCGAAGAAATCTTGATAGGCTACGCGGGCTTTGGCTGAGTCACCTTCTGCGGCATACGCACGCGCGAGGCCCAGCTTGGCCAGCGCGCCGGTGATTGAATTGAGCACGACTCCGGGATGATCCACGATCTTTTGAAATTCGGCGGCGGCTTCGCTGCCTTTGCCCAGGGCCAGGTAGGCGCGGCCGCGCTGGTAGGTGCTGAGCATGGATCTTTGGTTGGCCAGGTCGAACGGAATGACCGGCTGGAGAATCTCGACGGCTTTCGCGGGATTGTTGCGGCCGATTTCGAGCGTCGCGCGAATGACGGGGAGATCGAACGAATTCAGCATCGTGTTGGAAGGATTTGCCTTTGCAAGGTCGGCGACGACGGCTTCGGCACGAGCCACGTCGCCAGCGCGCGCTAACGCATATGCGGCGTCCGTGCGCGCGCGCAGCGACGGAGAATTATTTGCCAGCGCAGCTGCGGCGTCCCGGCGCGCGCCAGTGTCATCACCAACCTCGGCCTCCATCATGGCTAGCGTGGAGAGCGTCTGTGTTGCCGATTCGTTCGCGTGCAACGCTTCGAAGGCACTGCGGGCGCGCGCCATCGAGGCACGCGCTTTCTCCATGCGTCCGTTGTACGCGTCCGTGTGAGCCGCAAGCACGAGCGCGAACGCGGCAGCCTCCGCGCCTTTGGAAGTGAGAACTGAAAGCTCACGGTCCATGGCGGACGAATCGTTTTGCGCAAACGCCAGGAAATAGAGAAGCCGGTGAAAGTTCGGCACATCCAGTTTGGCCGCGAAGGCTTGATTCATCGTTGCTTTGGCTTCATCGAATCGCCCCAGGCCGAGATAGTCTCCGGTGACAGCCACGAAGGCAATGCTTTCTTCGGGATTCAGCTGATGCGCCTGGCGGGCGACAGGCAGAGCCTTCTCCCACTGGCCCATCAAAGCGTAGGAAACGCCCAGATTGTTGAACGGGATCGAATCGCGCGGGTAGGTTTGCGTCCAGAGTTGATAGACCTGATTGGCCTGCTCGATGTCGCCGGTCACGTTGTCGTAGTAGTGCGAATCAATGTAGAACTTTTCCGCCTCGCTGGCGCGGTCGCGCAAGCCGTAAGCCTTCTTGGTGTACTCGACGCCCACGGCGCGTTCGCCCATATTCGATTCCACCTGGCCCAGCGTGGCATAGGCGATGGCGAAATTGGGATCGAGCGCGACCGCTTGCTTGAAGAAGGGCGCGGCGGCTTCTTCGCCCTGGCTGGCGCGGGCTTGCATTCCCAGGCTGTAGGCTTTCAGCGCTTCCAGCGAAGAAGTGGTCGCTTCCTGGATGGGCGTGTTGTATTTCTGAATGGAGGCGAGTGATTCGCCGAGCTTGCGGCGAATATCTTCGGCTGCGTTGCCGAGCGCGCCGAGAACATGATCCTTATCGGGGGCTTCGGCGTTGGCGGTGGCGAGTGTTTCGCCGGAAGCGCAGTTGAGCGCGTTGAGAATTAGATTGTAGGTGTTGCCGATTTGCGCGATGGAGCCTTCGAGGACGGCGGCGCTTTGCGTGCGCTGGCAGATTTGCCGCGCGAGATCGTTGCTGACGCGCGCGGTGGCTGGCTGGCCCATGTATTGCATGGTTTGTTGCATTTGGCGATCGGAGAGAATGTGCAGGAACGGGGACTGCGCGAGTTGCGCGGCGAGGCCCTGGCGTAGCGCGCCGTCGAATACCGCATCGCCCGTCGTATTCGTGAAATCGGCGAGAACGATGGAACCTTGGCCAGTGAGTTTTGGGCCGCGATGCGTGAAGAAATATGCGCCGGCGGCAAGCGCGACTACGATTGCGGCTGCGGCGGCGATGCGCGGCAAGCGCCTGCGTGGTGCCACGTTCGACGGCTGCGCGGTTGCTACTGCGGCGGAAGCGGATGATGGCGCGCCTGCTATTGCTGTGGCTGACGTCGCCGTTCCCGCCGCAGGTTGCGCTGTGGTTATCGGCACTGCACTTGTTCCGCCTGACGGAGTCATAGCGGCAATTGCGCGGCCGCTGGATGGAGTGGACTGGGTTGCGGTGTCGCCGAACGCGCCCGAGTTCTGCTGCGGCATGGCGGCTTGCGCTTGCGCGAAAGGCACCGCGCCGGAAACGGGGTTGGAGCCGGAGTCGCGTTTGAGGCGCGCCAGATCCGTGCGCAATTCCGCGGCGTGCTGATAACGCATGCGGCGATCTTTTTCGAGCGCCTTGGAAATCACTTCTTCCAAACGCGGCGGAATATCAGGGTTCAGGCGTACCGCGGGCAGCGGCGCTTTTTCCAGGATGGCGTTGAAGACGACCGCCGTCGTGGCTCCGCGAAACGGGACCGCGCCGGTGGCCATCTCGTAGAGCACCGCGCCAAAACTGAAAAGATCGCTGCGCACGTCCAGCGTTTCTCCGCGCGCCTGCTCCGGCGACATATACGCCACGGTTCCTACCGCCGTCCCCGCGCTGGTGAGGTCCGCTTCCCTTACGGACGGTGTGTCCACCGTGAGATCCGAAGGATTCAGTCCCCGCGTCGCATCCGACGTCGCCAGAATTTGCTTGGCCAAGCCAAAATCCAGAATTTTTGCGTGGCCGCGATCCGTGATGAATAAATTCGCGGGCTTAATGTCGCGATGGACGATTCCCTTGGAGTGCGCGGCATCCAGCGCGTCGGCAATCTCGATTCCCAGATCGAGCAGCATCTCCATATCCAGCGGACGACCGGAAATGCGGTGCTTCAGCGTCATGCCTTCCAGAAACTCCATGGCGATGAAGGGACGTCCGTCCTGCTGGCCGATTTCGTAGATGGTGCAGATGTTGGGATGGTTCAGCGCGGAGGCGGCGCGGGCTTCGCGGCGAAAACGTTCGAGCGATTGCGGGTCGCGCGCGACGTCTTCCGGGAGAAATTTCAGAGCGACGAAGCGGCCGAGTTCGGTATCTTCGGCCTTGTAAACGACGCCCATGCCTCCGCCGCCCAATTTTTCCAGGACGCGATAGTGAGAAATCGTGCGGCCGATTGGCGACTGGGGTTCCGGCATGAGTGGCGCACATATTAGGATGCGCGCGAGGGCAAGTCAACGAGGAGCGAAAGGGTATGAATGGGCTTTGCGTCATCGGGCAAGCTAACTAGACCTGGCTAAGGAGGGCATGCGTACCGCCCGAGTAGGGCGATGTACACGGTGGCAGTAATGCAGGATAAGGCGGGAGTAGATCAGGCGATTTATGGAACAAAAATCATTCCTCTTTTACCAATCAAGACCGCCACACAAAAAACGACGATAAGTGCGGGCACAATTTGTAAAAGTTTCATTGAGACACCATATCGCCGAACGGAAATCGTGCATGTTCGAAATCGTACAATTCCGAGCGCGGACGCGACCGACCAAGATTTCCCGATTCAGTTTAGGACCGGCCCAAAATTCGTAGCATATCGGACCGTCTGAGAATGCGATTCCCGGACCTCATATTCTCCGGGCCAAACTTCGTTAAGTGACTCCACCAGCTGCACGGCCTCTTCAAGCGCATCGCGGCACGCTACCCGTACGAACTCGCCATTCTCAAGCAGCTTGAACGCCGTATACATCGGACAAGCACGCTCCTTCATCTTGGTTGAACCCGTTCGACTGAAAAAGTAGCGTTGCTCCACTTAAATAGCTGTGACGCAGGTCACGGCTTCGTGTGATCGCGAACACGTCGGGCCGATTTCGCCAGGACGCCCGCGCGAGTCAGCAACCCGACGGCTGTCTGGAAAAGCATGCTGGGGGCTGTTCCGCTGCGGGATCGGTTAGGATTCTGGCGATCTATTTCGGTATTTTTCGCGAGACTAAGTGTTGCCGAATGTCATCAAAGTTTCGAGGTGCTTGATGCAAACATCCAATCCATCGAAGACTTTATTTGCGATCTTTGCGGTTCTTGCCGCAATTTACCTGGGCAGTTCACTGTTGCCGGCGCGAGGCCGATTCAATTCCGCTGCGGCGGCTGAAAACAAAAGCCCGGCATGCCCGAACGATGACAGTGGATTGAGGTTACCTGCCGGCTTTTGCGCAACGGTCTTCGCCGACGGCATCGGCCATGCGCGGCACATGGTGGTCGCGCCGAGCGGAGTTCTTTACCTCAACACCTGGTCGGGACGGTATTACGGCAATGACACGCCGCATGCCGGTGGTTTCCTGGTAGCCCTGCAAGACAAAAGCGGCACGGGCAAGGCCGATATGATTGAGCGCTTTGGCGAAACCGTGCAGAGTGGCGGAGCGGGCGGAACGGGGATCGCCTGGTACCAGGAAGCGATCTACGCCGAGAACAACGATCGCATCTTGCGATATTCCTTACCCGCCGGTTCCCTGGTGCCGAGTGGCTCAGCCGACACCATCGTCTCCGGATTGCCTCTGGGCGGCGACCATCCGATGCATCCCTTCATCATCAACGCCGAAGGAGCGCTGTACGTGGATGTGGCCACCGCGACCAATTCCTGCCAGCTGAAAAATCGGACCCTCAAATCGGCTGGCCTGAACCCCTGCACGGAACTTGAAACCCGCGGTGGTATCTGGCGCTATGACGCGAATAAGACGAACCAAGCCTTTTCACCAGCTGAACGCTTCGCCACGGGAATCCGCAATGCCGAGGGTTTTGCTATCGATTCCAGCGGGCGAGTGTTTGTGACCCAGCACGGACGGGACCAGCTGCGCATGAATTGGCCCGACCTGTATAAGCCCGATCAGGAAGCAACGCTGCCGGCTGAAGAACTATTGCTTTTGAAACCGCACGGAGACTATGGCTGGCCCGAGTGCTACTACGACGCCTTCGCGCAGAAGCTGGTTCTGGCTCCGGAATACGGTGGCGACGGCGGCAAAACGATCGGCGTATGCGCGGACAAGATTGAGCCCGTTGCGGCATATCCCGCGCATTGGGCGCCGAATGCGATGGTGCTATACGACAAGACGCAGTTTCCGGCGCACTACCGTGACGGCGTCTTCATCGCGTTCCACGGGTCATGGGATCGGGCGCCGTATCCGCAGGGCGGCTACAACGTAGTTTTTCAGGCGCTCGCCGGGGAACGCGCATCCGGCCAATGCGAAGTATTTGCGGATGGTTTTGCCGGAGCGGCGGAGTCCCCGGCCCAAGCCGCGCATCGTCCCTCTGGCTTGGCGGTGGGACCGGATGGTGCGCTGTACGTTTCCGATGACATCCGCGGACGGATTTACCGGATTGTCTATCTTGGTGGTGCATCAGCCGACGCCGCAGCGAACGTGACACCATGTCCGAGCTTGACCGCTCCGGCCGGCGCTCCCGTCGCAGTTGCCGCGAAACCGCCCGAGGGCACGCATCCGGATGCCGGTGCTGCCGCGAAGGCAACGGGCAATCTTCCCGTGCCATCAGGCGCGACGCCAGAAATGGTTGCGCTCGGTGGGCGCATCTACCATGGCCAAGTGGGCGGAGCTGCTTGCACGGGCTGCCATGGCGATAACGGTGAAGGCACTCCTTTGGGGCCGCCGCTAGCAGGCACGAACAAGAAATGGCTGTGGAGCGATGGTAGTTTCGCCGGAATTGCGAAAACGATAACCGACGGTGTGTCGCAACCAAAGGAATATCGCAGTCCGATGCCGCCGATGGGTGGGGCGCAACTTACGCCGGAGCAAGTGAAAGCGCTGGGGGCGTACGTATGGAGCATGAACCATCGCGCGCCGGCCAATACGAATTAACCGCCTCAGCCCGGTGCGATAACTCGAGTGTTCTTGGGCTATAACTGGCCGAGAAAGTCGAGCATCGCTCTGTTGACCTCAGCAGGGCGTTCTTGCTGCGTCCAGTGGCCGCAGCCCGGGAGCATCAGGGTTCCGCGCAGTTGTGGCACGAAGTAGGCGAGGCTGGCAATTATCTGATTCATGCCGCGGAAGCCCACCACGAGATCGCGGTCGCCGGCAATATAGAGCGCGGGCACGCTGACACGAGCGTCCGCGAACGCGGCCAATAGCTCCCAGCCGCGGTCAATGTTGCGGTACCAGTTCAACCCTCCGCGGAACCCAGTGCGCGTGAATTCTTCCACGTAATACGCTATGTCTACTTCGGTAAGCCACGGTGGAACTGACGCGGGCTCCGCCATGCGCGAAAGAAAGCCGCCCCCGCGCGGCACCATGCCGACCTCGCGGCCGGACGCGGCCGCGTTTTCCCGGCGCGGGGAATCGCCGGAGGCGGAATAGAGCAAAGTCCGGATGCTGCGCGAAACGTCACGCTCGAGTTCCGCCTCGGCAACACCGGGAGTCTGAAAATAGAGTTGATAGAAAAGTGCGTCGTCCGTTTGCGGCATCAGGCTGGTAGGACGCACAGGCGATCGCGGCCAGAACGGTACGCTCAATCCGATCACCGCCGAAAAACGATCGGGACGCAGCAGCGCGGAATGCCAGGCGACGGGCGCGCCCCAGTCGTGACCGGCGATCACAGCGGTATCTGCGCCGAGAGCGTCCAACAGACCGACCATATCGCCTACCAAGTGAAGCAGCGTGTATTGATCTATGGCCTCGGGGCGATCGGTCTGGCCGTAGCCGCGCATGTCTGGCGCGACCGCGCGAAAGCCTGCTTCCGCGAGCGCTTGCAGTTGGTGCCGCCAGGAATACCACGACTCGGGGAATCCATGACACAAGAGCACGAGCGGACCTGAGCCACATTCGGCGATGTGCATGCGAATTCCGTTCGTTTCGATGAAGCGATGCTTGAGTTCAATCATCGTGCGGCCGATCGGCAACTGAGGTTCCGCCGTGAGTGGCGCTGATCTTAGGATGGGAGAAAAGGCAAGTCAACGATGAGCAGCGAGATGAGCAGGCGAGCGCGGCGCTTACCGGTTTGACATTAAGTGATGCGGAAAATGGTGTGCGGCACTGGCGCCCGAAGTCAGGACCTCGGGCGCCAGTACATTCGGAGCGGTTCTAGTTACCGCACGTTCCTAGATGAGATGCGCAGTGGTTTGCTTGATCGAGGAGAGCCTGTGCCTCCGCGATCAGGTCATTGGCCGCCTTTTCATCGATTGGAATGCCGTTGAACTCCGCGCCCTCGAGCATGGCCTTGATCTGTGCAGCCAGGCCGTCACGCTCCAGAGTCCATTGCGAGATCAGATTCTCGAGGTTGTTATAGACGACGTCGCCGGCCGAAGTGCTGGTGATCGCGAAGGTGGAGACAGTTAGAGTGCTTTCCGAAAGCTCCCCGAACGGCGCGTCAATCTTCTTGTAGATCTGCCCAAGCTGCAGCAGCGTGTCCGAATGCGCGTGCAGGCTGCTCGGCAGGATCTTGGGATCTAGCAGTTCGACGATCGTGCGGCCGTCATGCTGATAGTCATCGCTGAGGCCGAGAAGCGTCATCATGGTTGGCCGCAGGTCAACGTGATCGGTAAAGAAATCCTGCGGCTCCGTTACGCCGAGATTCCTTACTCCAGGACCAGCGATGGCGATGAAGGTACGCGCGATCTCCGGCTGGATGTCACCGTGATTCCAGGCGAAACCTGTGCCCACGACAGGAGTGGTGCTGCCGACTGTCTCGAAGAAGAAATTGGGATTGCCGAAGAACGTGAAGGTCGGCTCGCGGTTGGGATCCGCGACGGTGTTCATGTGCAGCAGCTGCATCGCCGCTGGATCCACAATCGCTCCTTGGAGGTCGGGTCCCAGACCGGTGCCGAGCAGGCTCTCGCTCAATCCGGTGTGCGGATTGACCACGCTCAGTCCGGCCATGGTCTGCTCGAGCGTACGGACTGTGGTGCTGGATGGAAGCGGCTGTCCATTCACGTAGGTGGTGGCGGCGTCGTCGAAATGGATCGAATACGCCGTCGGGTCGCCAGCGCCTTGAGTGAGGCCGAGCAGATTGATGTCCAGCTCGCCCACGCCATTCGTTCCGTAAGTGCAGGGAACATCGGGCACGACGTTGCCATTCGCCAGGATTTTGGCACCGTCGCAATTCGCCGGGCTGGGCGCACCGCCGACGAAATGGTCGCCCTCGTCTGGCGTGAAGATGAAGAGAGTGTTGCTCTCATCAATGCCGGCTTCCTTCAGATGCGAGAAAAACGTGCCGAACGAGGAATTGTAATCAGCCAACTGAGCGACGTAGGGAGCCTCGCCAGGGCCGAAGGTGCCTTCGGTAGAGGTTGTCTCCTCGTGATTGTCATGGGCGTCCGCGATGTAGGCATAGACGACCGGAATGCCCTTCTTCAGCATGGTCTCGACCACTGCCAGCGTTTGAGCCGGAGTCGGATCGAAGTCCAATTGGTTAAATCCGGTGAGCGGAACACCGTGATAATCCGTGATGCTGCCGGTAGCGCTGCCGGTGAGCGCGGGGTTGATGTATTTCAGACCGAATAGCGCTTGATAGCCTGCGTACCCGCCCGGCTCGTCCGGCAACGTGTCGCTCACTCCCACCACGCCCAGAGCTGGATTTGACTGGCAGATGGGGTCGCCGAGCGCGCAATGGATCGAGACACCGATGAAATCATTGTTCTGGTTGGAGCTGCTCTCCATTCCTTGCGGAGACGTTGGGCCGCCGAAAACTTTGAAGACGTCGAAGGGCGCGCGTTCCAGCACGATATTAGCGGTGGAGAAGGCGCCGACCGTGCATCCCGCGCGAGTGAACGGCACCCAAGGCGCGGGGACGTTCTGGCCCGAAGGCGTCGTAAGCGCGAAGGTGTTGTCGTCGGTGCTCGCGGTGATATCCGAGACCTTGTCGGTCCAGTAGAAAAACGAAGAAGGAAATAAGCCGTTTTCGCCGGTTGTGGTCGGCGAGAATACGCCGAAGCTGTTGGCGATGAAGATGCCGGTATCGTCGGAGTAGAGGCCGATCTGAGTGGTAAGGATGTCGTTTGCGGTGTGCGAGATGAGGACGGTATGGTCGCCGGCATCGAGCGTGCCGTGCTGTGTGATGAAATTGAGCAGGTTGGGCATTTGTTCGAGATCGGATGGTACGTTGGGATTGTCACGGGTGAAGTGTACGTTATCGAATTCGACGTAAACCACATGCTTGATTTTTCCCGAGGGTGAGTTCAGTTGACACTGTGCATAAGCGGACCCAGCCAACCCTGCGGCCAGCAAAACAAAGCCAAGCAAGGACGTGGTCACGCGACGCAATCGTTGCGCTTGAGACATTGCTTTATCCTCCTGAATTAAGTTTCGGACCGCGATCCGCTGGGCACGGACTCGTGGGGGTAATTCTAATACTGGGTTTACATGACGCAACAGCTAAGAAGCGATTAAAATCTCGTGTCACCTAAATTGACGCGCATTCAAAGCGACGCCCGGGGAGCGGATCCTTCAGGAGTCGCTGCAGGAGATTGCGGCGCCGCCTTTGCTACAGAACCCTTTACACGCATGGAGGCAAACCGTATGCTGTGCCGCAGGCCAAGGCGCTGAGCGCATACACGTGTGTTCCGGAGGGCCGTGATGATCCTGGCATTGATTGCGATTGTTGTGCTGCTGGTGGTGTTCGTCATCGGAATGTACAACGGCCTGGTGCGGCTGCGGGTACAGTGCGACAACGCCTGGTCTGACATTGATGTGCAGCTGAAGCGGCGCTACGACCTGATTCCCAACCTGGTGGAAACCGTGAAAGGCTACGCCGGGCACGAGAAAAGCACGCTCGAAGGAGTCATCGCCGCGCGCAATCAGGCCATGAATACACAAGGACCTGCCGCGAAGGCCGAAGCGGAAGGCGTGCTGACCAGCGCGCTGCGCCAGGTGTTCGCGCTGGCGGAAGCCTATCCGCAATTGAAAGCGGTGGAAAGTTTCACGCAGCTGCAGCAATCGCTGAGCCAGATTGAGGATAGCGTGCAGAACGCGCGGCGTTACTACAACGCCGTGGTGCGCGACCTGAACACCAAAATCGTGCAGTTCCCCTCCAACATCATCGCCGGAATGTTCAACATCACGCCGCGGCAGTTCTTCGAGATCAGCGCGCCGGCCGAGCGCGATGTGCCGAAAGTCAGTTTCGGCGCAACCACCTAACCGCCGCGTGCGCAGCGAAATGTTCAGTCCCCGCCGCCACCGCATGGTTGCAATCTTTGTGCTGGCGCTTTTCGCCGCGATGCCGGCGAGCGCGCGCACGCTCACGTTCAAGCACTTCGACGCGCAGATTCAGGTGCATCCCGACGGCACGATTGACGTCACCGAAGTGATGGAAGCGCAGTTCACTGGCGCCTGGCATGGCATCTACCGCACCATTCCCGTCGAGTACACCGATCCCGAGGGATTGAACTACACACTGCTGCTCGATGAGATCAGCGCGACAGATAGTGAAGGGCAAAAACTCAAGCTGGAACAAAACCGCGAAGGCCGCTACATCAAATTTAAAATTTATGTGCCGGCGGCGGAAGACGCGACGCGCACGATTCTGCTGCATTATCGCGTGCTGGATGCGCTGCGATTTTTTCAGGACCACGACGAGCTGTACTGGAACGTGACGGGCAACGAGTGGCAAAACCCGATCGAACTGGTGACGGCGCACCTCGAACTTCCCGCGGGCGTCACTGGATTGCACGCCATCGCATATACCGGCGTGACCGGATCGCGCGCCGAGGATGCGCGCGTCGAGATCAGCGACAACGTCGTGGACGTTCGCAGCACGCGCCCGCTGGGCTATCGCCAGGGGCTAACCGCGGTGGTGGGCTTCGACAAAGGATTCGTGCACGCGCCATCCGAATCCATGAAATTGATGCGCTTCCTGCAAAGTAATTCGCCGCTGCTGATACCGCTGATCGCGTTTTTCGTGATGCTCTGGTTGTGGTGGACGCGCGGCCGCGGCCCGCAGCGCGAAGCGATTTCCGTGCAGTACGAGCCGCCGGACAAACTGACGCCCGGCGAATGTGGCACGCTCGTGGATAACGAAGCCGCCATGCGTGATATCACGGCGACGCTAGTGGATTTGGCCGTGAAGGGCTACCTGACCATCGAGCAAAAAGAGGAAAGCCACTTGCTGGGGCTGACGCACAGCAAGGATTACGTTTTTCATATGAAGAAGCCGCCCGCGGAATGGGCTGCGGCGCGTTCGCACGAGCAGGAAATGCTTTCGGCACTTTTTGATGACGGCGCGAGCCCTGACGTCAAGCTTTCCGATTTGCAGAATCATTTCTATACGCACCTGCCCGCGATTCGCGACCGCATTTTCAGCGCGCTGATGAGCGACGGCTATTACCTGCATCGTCCTGATACCGTGAAGCAAGGCTACATCGGCGCGGGATTGGTGATTGGAGGCCTGCTGGTGTTCGGGGGCGCGGGATATCTCGCAAGCGCCACCGGCATTGCGCAGGGCAGCTGGATTGTCGCGGGCATCGCGAGCGGCCTAGTGATCTGTATTTTCGGCCTGTTCATGTCTGCGCGGACGATTACCGGGGCGCGCGCGCTGGAAAAAGTGCTGGGCTTCGAGGAATTTCTCGGCCGCGTGGAAAAAGATCAGATCGAACGTCTGGAGAAAACGCCGGAGCTTTTCGAAAAATTTCTACCCTACGCGATGGCGCTGCATGTGGAGAAGAAATGGGTGCAGGCGTTTTCCGGCATCGCCTTGCCACCGCCGCAGTGGTATCAGGGCTACTACGGAGGCAACTTCACGGCTTTTTATCTGGTGAACGATCTCAATATGATGTCCATGCAAGCCGGCAGCGTGATGGCTTCGGCGCCGCGCAGTTCCGGCGGCTCGGGATTCGGCGGCGGAGGCGGCTCCGGCGGCGGATTCGGCGGCGGTGGTGGAGGCGGATTCTAGATTTATTTTTCCGCGGCTTGCGGGGTCTGTTTTGTGGTGCGGCCGGAGTTTCTCCATTTGCGGATCCAGCCGTGCTCGCGCAGCCCCTCGTCTTCCATCTGGCGGGTCCAGGCACCCAACAAGCTGGCGCGATTAAAATAGCCGAGCATCTGTTGTGGATTTTCGCGGCTGACGACGGGCAGCCGGCCGATATTGTGCTGCAGCATGCGGTGCATCGCGTCGTGAACGAGCTCGTCCGGATAGGCGACGATGGGCTCATTCGATCCTGCCTCGAGCACCGTCATCGTTCCGCGCGGGTCCTGCTCGAGGGCGCGCAGTAAATCTCCCTGCGTTACCACGCCGACAAGATTGCCGTCGGGCGAGACGATCGGCAGTCCCTGGGTCAGGTTATAGGCCGGTTCGCCGCGGCCCATGCGCGCGGCCAATTCCGATACGGTCATTTCCTGCGCGATGGGGACGACGTCCTTGCGCATTACTTCGCCGACGCGCACGACGGTCATCGCACCTACTTCAAATTCATTCGGAACTTGCAATCCTCGGCGCGTTAATTTTTCCGTCATGATCGAGCTGGGCAAATAGCGCAGAGCGATCATGTCCGCGATTACGCAGGCGAGCATCAGCGGAAGAATGGCGTTGTAATCGCGCGTGATTTCGAAGGCAAAGACGATGAAGGCGAACGTCGCGCGCGAGGCCGAACCGAAAACCGCGGCCATCGCCACCAGCGCGAACGCCCCCGGCGATAAATGCGCGCCGGGAAAAATCATGTTCACGACCATCGCAAAAATGCCGCCGAGCGCCGCGCTGGACATGAACATCGGAGCCAGCAGCCCGCCCGAAGTGCCGGAGCCGAGCGAGATGACCAGCGCCAGCGCCTTAAACACGGCGACAAGGATCAAAAGTTTCAGCGCGAGATTATTGTTCAGAATATCTGAAATCGTGTCGTAGCCCACGCCCAGCACGCGCGGCACAAAGAATCCGATGATGCCCAAGCCGAGCGCGCCAATCGCCGGATGCCAGAGGTCGTTGAGGGGCAGCCGCGCGAATTGGTCTTCCACCCAGTACAGAAGTTTCGTGAAGCCGATGGCCGCGCTGCCGCTGATCAAGCCGAGCAGAAGATAAAACGGCAACCCGTGCAGAACGTCGAAATTGACGTTGCCCATGGTAAACATCGAATGCTGCCCGAGCAGAACCGCGCGCACGCTGGTGGCGAGCGTGCACGCAATCACCAGAGGAATGAAGGAGCGCGCGCGAAATTCAAAGAGCAGCAGCTCGATCGCGAGTATCACGCCGGCGATCGGCGTATTGAATGTGGCGGCCATGCCGGCGCCCGCGCCGCAGGCGAGCAAGACTTTGCGCTCCACAGCCGTCGTGGAAATGAATTGCCCCACCAGCGAGCCAATCGCGCCGCCGGTTTGAATGATGGGCCCTTCGGCGCCGAAGGGGCCGCCCGTGCCGATGGCGATCGCAGCCGACAGAGGCTTCAGGATCGCGACTTTTGCTGCGATGCGGCTGCGTGAGGTCAGTACGGCTTCCATCGCTTCGGGAATTCCGTGCCCTTTGATTTTTTCCGAGCCGTATTTCGCCATGAAGCCGATGATCAGGCCGCCAATCGCCGGCGTGACGATGATCCAGGGCCCGATCTGGGTATGTTCCGGGCTGCGAAAATGAAACGACCACTCGTGGTAGTAGGCGAGGTTGGTGAAAAGGCCGATCAGGTCGTACAAAAGGTACGCGATGATTCCCGCCAGAATTCCGACAACGCCTGCGAGCAAGGATACGAATTCGAGCCGGAAGCCGGCGGACTGCCGCGGCTGCGGAGGCTTTTCCTCGCGAGTGGGTGAGTTCGTCAATCCTTGCTCCTATCGAGGCGCTGGCTGCCGCGACCGCTCATAGTTTGGCACTGTCGCTGCCTTTGCTTGGGCTGCTTATTCCTTGTGCGGCGTTTGCGAGTATGCTTTTTGTGCTGCGCGTTTCTGAATGCGCGCCCGACGGTTGCGTGCGGATCGATCGCAGCCGCAAGTGCTGCGAGCAGCTTGGGCCGCGCGGATTGCAATTCAGCGCGATGCAGCTCGGTGAGTCGCCTGAGCAGCGCTTCTCCGCGGCGGGAGAGAGTCAACACGACTTCGCGGCGGTCCGCGACCCGGCGCGCGCGCCGCAGCAGGCCTTTCGCTTCCAGGCGATTCACCAGTTCCACCGCGCTGTGATGTTGAAGCAATAGACGCTCGGCCAGGACTCCGATGGTGGCCACGCGGTGCGCAGGCAGACCTTTGATCGCGAGCAGCGCCTGGTGCTGCTGCGGCTCGATGCCAGCGGCGTGCACCAGGCGTTCGCTGACATTCAGGAAGCGGCGAATTGCAAAGCGGAAGTCCGCGAGCGCCTGGTAATCGATCGCTCGTGGCGCTGCGTTCTTCATACAAGCAATATTATATCGTATTACGATACTTATGCGCGAGCAGAAAGTTTGAAGATGCGTGCCATCGCGGAGCAATCGTCACAACTGCTTGCGGAGAGCTTTCTGCGTCTTGACGTGCGCGTAGCCGTGGCGCTCGTAGAATGCGTGCGCCCGGTCGCGGATTACGTTCGAGCGCAGGCCGATGGCGTGGCAGCCGTTTTCGCGCGCCCATTCTTCCGCGCGCGCCAGTAAGTGCTCGCCGACCCTTCGCGAACGGAAGCGTTCATCTACCACCAAGCCGCTGACCTCAGCGCGCGCGTCGGCTTCGACCGTGCGATAGACGAACACGGCTATCCAGCCGGCGATTTCGCCCGTTTCCAGTTCCGCCACGAACACAGCGGCTGCTGGTGAACTTTCGATGCCTTGCAGGCGGCGCGCGATTTCCGCCGTCGTCGAGGGATAGCTCAACTGGCCGGCCAGTTCGGCAATGCGCGCGTGGTCGGGCGGATGCGCCGCGCGAATTTTTCCGACGAACGCGATTGCTGCGGGCTTCATGCGTTGGGCCGCTGGCTCACTGCAACGCCTTCTTCAGCACAGCTATTTGTCCGGCGTGATATAGATCGTGTTGAATCGCGCCGTGCAGCATCACGTACAGCGAATGGTCTTTGCCCGGAGCGATTTCGTCCAGCTTATCCTGCGGAAGTTTTCGCACGGCGGCGCGAAAGCGCGCGCGGCAATCCCGCAAATGCGCGAGCGAGCGTTGCCATGTGATTTCCGTCGCTTCCCACACGGGCGGCCAATCCATCTCGGTGCTCACTTCGACCGCCGTACCTTCGGCGCGCTGCCGCACGATCGAGTTCCACGCGGCGATGTGGTTCACCAGCTCCCAGATTGAATGCGCGCCGCGCACGGGGTGCTTCGAGGCGTCTTCCGCGGAGATTCCGTCGAGGAGCGATTCCAGGGAAGGGCCGTGCCAGGCGTCGCCTGCAAATGCGCGGTCCATTTGATCCAGGATCCTATTAATTTCGCTCATATGTATTTCCCCTGGACGAGCGTAAGACAGTGCAACAGGCGACGCAAGTTGCGCTGCGTGAAGATGGCGCGGCAGCGGGCCTTGCAGCGCGTTCGCAGTGATCGGTGCCGCCGCGTCTTTTAGAAAAGTTTGTCGGAATCGAGGAGAATGGTGACGGGGCCGTCGTTCACGATCTCAACCGACATGTGCGCCTGAAAAACTCCGGCGGCGACGCGCACTCCCAGCGCCCGCACGGCGCGCACAAATTCTTCGTATAGCGCCTTGCCTTGCTCGGGCGGCGCGGCATGAATGAAGCTCGGCCGTCGCTGGCCGCGCGCGTCGCCGTACAGCGTGAATTGCGAAACGGCCAGGACCGCGCCTCCGGAATCCAGCAGCGAACGATTCATTTTCCCCTGCTCATCGCCGAAGATGCGCAGGTTCACGATTTTCTCGGCCATGGATGCGGCGGTGGCCGCAGTGTCCTCTCGTCCCACTGCAATCAGCACCGCGAGTCCCGGGCCAATTTCGCCCGTGAGGTTGCCATTCACCAGCACCCGCGCACGAGTTACGCGCTGCAGCACGGCGCGCATAGTTTCCCTCGGTGCCTTCGCAAATTCATGCGGCTAGTTCCCGCCAGCCGGAGCCGTCGGGGTCACAGGCTTGCGCGGCAGCAGATCCGGCAACTGCGCGACGTTGTAGGCCCACACGGCCATGACTTGCGCGCCTTCGACGAGATCAGGTTCATGCGCCTGGTCAAAAGTGTCTGCCTGGGAGTGATGCGTTTCGAAATACTGCGCCGGATCCTGAATGCAGAAAAATCCCGGCACGCCGGCTTCGTCGAACGAAGCGTGGTCGCTGCCGGTCATCCATCGTTCGCTGAGCTCGAGCAATCCCAGCGAGCGCAACGGGGCGACAACTTTGTCCATCACTTCGCGATCCTGGTAGTTGCGCATCAGGCTGATGCTGATCACGCGGCCGGTGCCGACGTCGTGAATCAGCGCGGCGGAAAATTTGGGCAATTCGTCCTTGTGCGCCGCGACGTACGCGCGCGAGCCGTTCAAGCCCTGCTCTTCGCCGGAAAACAAAACGAATCGGATCGTTCGCTTCGGCCGCACGCCCGACTTCCCGAGCGCGCGCGCGGCTTCCATGACAATCATCGAGCCAGTGCCGTTGTCCGTACTCCCTGTGCCAAGATCCCAGGAATCCAGATGCGCGCCGAGCAGCACGATTTCGTCGGGCTTCTCGCTGCCGCGAATTTCCGCGACCGTGTTATAGACTTCCACGGGCTTGTCGCCGATGGAATTTTTCAGGTCGAGCTCCAGCTGCACTGGGCCGCGCTGCAGCAGTCGCCAGATCATCCCGTAACTTTCCGCTGAGACGAATGCCGCCGGGATCGGTGCGATGTCGTAGTTGCGCCCGCCGAGTCCTGTCATGTTCAGCAATCCGTCGGGCTTGCCGGAATCCGTGAGCGTCGCCAGCACGCCCTCGCTCTTATAGAACTCGGTGCGCGCCCGTACGTACTCGCGGAATCCGGGACCTGGCGTAACCTGCGCGCCCGGACGGTGCGGCGCCACCAGCACAATCGAATCACCGTAAGGGATGGTCACGGGATTGGGCGCGGGCTGGCCGGCAGGCGGCAGCGGCGCAGGCTCCGCTGAAATCACAATCGCGCCTTTCAGCTTGCCCTTGTATTGCGTGAGATCGTTCACCGATTGCGCTTTCACATACACGACCGGCCCGCGTACGGCGCCGTTCGTAGAAGGCGCCCAGGCGTATGATGCAATCTCGAGCGGATGCAGCGATGGGCTGACGATTCGGCCACTCGCGGCGCCGCGTTCCCAGGTGCGCGCGATGGTCCATGATTCCAGATGCGGATTCGCAGCACCGTAGTCGCTGAATTTCTGCCGCGTCCAATCGTTGGCCTTCTTCAGATTTTCCGAGCCGGTGAGCCGCGCGCCGATCACATCCGAAAGGTATTCGAGGTTAGCCATGATCTCGTTGTGGTCATGCACCTCGGCAAGAATCTTATCGTCGGATTCCGCATTCGGGTCTTTTGTTGCCGCCGCTGGTTGTTGTGCGTGGATCACGGCCCAGCCGCCTGCCACCGTACAAATTACGGACAAAGTAAAAATGGAAACGCCCCGTGATTTCATTTGATTCGCCCCTTTTTGATTGCTGCGGTTCTGTGCAGTCGATGACGGATGATTTTATGCGCCGCGCAGCCCGAAAACAATGCGCGCGAAATTTCGAATACTAGACGCGCCCGACGCTCAAAGCGTTTCGCTGCTGCCGTTCTCAGCGCGGCGAAAGTATGCTAGAAACGGAAGCGCCGCTGGCGAGAGGAACACGATTGAAACTGGCGCTGATCGGAACGCATGGAGTGGGCAAGACCACTCTGGCGTATGAAATCTGTTCGTTGCTGAAGAAGGCCCACTACAATGTGGAGCTGGTGACGGAAGTGGCGCGGCAATCGCCGTTTCCAGTGAATGCCGCAACGACCATCGAGGGCCAGCTGTGGATTCTGCACGCGCAGATTGCCGCGGAGCTGGACGCGGCCCGGCGGGCACCGCACGTGATTACCGATCGCGCCGTGCTCGATAATTATTGTTACCTGGTGAATAAATTTGGGCGCCAGCCGCAGCTGGAATCGTGGCTCGCATGGTGGATGGATACTTACTCGATTCTAATCGGCGTGCCGCCTGTTGAAGTGGATATTCCCGCGGACGGATTTCGTTCGGAGGATCGCGCGTTTCAGCACCGCATTCACGATCTGCTCATTGACTTGCTGGCCTCGGCTCCGTTCAATAATTTGCGCGCCCCGGTCATGTGGCTCGACCCAGCCAAGCGACGCGGCTGGGCCGAGCACATTTTCCATGCGGCTGCGCCATTTCTTGCGCCATCGGCCGTCGCGCGCGCCGGCGATGGCGCGGCTCGCTGACCTATGGTAGCCATAGGATGAGCGCTTCCTCTCCTGTATCGCCGCTTCCTCCGGCTCGTCCGATGAAACGCTGGCTCACACGCGGAGTTCTCGGCATCGGCCTGGCGAGCCTGTTCTCCGATTGGGGTCACGAAGCGGCCACGGCGATTCTGCCCGCGTTTCTCGCGAGCTTAGGCGCGCCGGCGTTTGCGCTGGGTGTGATTGAAGGAGTTTCAGACGGGCTCTCCAGCTTCGCGAAATTGGCGGGCGGCTGGATTGCGGATCGTCCGCAGCTGCGCAAGCCGACCGGCATCATCGGATATTTCGCCACCGGACTTTCCACATTTGCTTACGCCTTCGCGCAAAGCTGGCCGGCGATTCTGGTGATGCGCGCGCTCGGGTGGATGGGGCGCGGCAGCCGTGGGCCATCGCGCGACACGTTGCTCGCTGGCGCAGTCGCGCCAGGGCAAGAAGGCCGCGCGTTTGGATTTGAACGCGCGATGGACACGATTGGCGCAGTGCTCGGCCCGCTGTGCGCGACGGCGTTGCTGGGAGTGCTGGGCGCGCGCGGAGTTTTGCGCTGGACTCTGCTGCCCGGTCTCGCCGCAGGATTAGCCTTCGCGTTTCTGGCGCCGCAAGGAATCCCAGATGAAGGCCACCGCGCCCCGAGCTTTGCATCAAGCTTCGCGCAACTTCCGAAAACGTACTGGCATTTTCTCACCGGAGTTTTTGCGCATGGCATTGGAGATTTTGCGCCCACTTTACTGATTCTGCGAGCGGGCCAGATATTGACGCCGCGTTACGGCTTTGCGCGAGCTTCGGCCATCGCCGTGGGGCTTTACACTTTTTATAATTTCGTGGATGCGGCGGCATCGTATCCGGCCGGAGCGCTCGCCGACCGTATTGGCAAGCGCGGGCTCCTGGCGGTTGGCTATCTTTTCGCGGTGGCGGCGTTCGCGGGATTCATTTTCGAACCACCCACGATTCCGGTCCTGGCGGTCTTATTTGGACTGGCGGGAATTCACGGCGCGGTGCAGCAATCGGTGGAAAAATCGCTCGCGGCGGAGCTGCTTCCCGTAGCCAACCGCGGTTCGGGATTCGGCGTGCTGGCTACGGTGAACGGCGTGGGCGACTTGATTTCCAGCGTCGCGGTAGGCGTGCTGTGGTCGAGTGTAAGCCCCAACGCCGGATTTATTTATGCCGGGACGTTCACGCTGCTGGGCGCAATCCTGATTTATTTTTATACCGGGCGCTAACGCTTCGCTTTGCTGCGGGAGCGGGACGCGCGTTTGCGGCCGCGCTGCTTCGCGAGCTTGCGCGGCTTTTTTGCTTTCGGCGGCGCGGGCTGGCATTGCGGGCAAAAATGGCTGCTGCGCCCGGCAACGATGATGCGGCGAATGATCGTGCCGCAGCGAGCACACTTTTTGCCGTCACGCTGGTAGGCGCGATGCCTTTGCTGAAACTCTCCGCGCCCGCCTTCCAGATCCACATAATCCGAAATGGAGGAGCCGCGCAGCCGGATCGCGTCGCGCAAAATGTGCTGCACCGCGCGATGCAGCCGACGCAGCTCGTCATCCTTCAGCTGGGCGCCGATCTTTTCAGGATGGATTCGCGCGCGCCACAGGCTTTCGTCGGCATAAATGTTGCCGATACCACGCACGACGCCCTGGTTCAGCAGGACTGCCTTGATGCGCGACTTGCGCGCCTGCACCCGCATGCGGAATTCCTCCGCGCTGATTTCCAACGGCTCAAGGCCCAAGCCGCCCAAGACGCGTTCGTGCGCGCCATTTGCCAGCAGCGCCATCCGACCAAATCTGCGCACATCGTTGTAGCGAAGTTCGCGGCCATCATCCAGCGCGAGGAACACGTGCGTGTGATCCGGAACGGGCGTTTCTGGCGGGCAGACGCTGATCTTGCCGGTCATGCCAAGATGAATCAGCAGCGAACTTTCTTCCCCGGGAGTTTTTCGCGGCTCGAGGTCCAGCAGTAAATATTTTCCCAGGCGCCGGATGCGCGCAAACGTTCCGCCGGGCAAATCCTGTTCCAGCGCCGCGGGATCGTCAATAAAATCCGTCTTGTACAGGCGCACGCTCAGCACCCGCCGCCCGGGCAGAACCTCCCGCAATCCGCGCGCTACAGTCTCGACCTCCGGCAGCTCCGGCATTCAGGGCCTCGCAAGAACGGTAACACAGTCGAGGCATAGTCTCGCGCCGCGGATGCGTTCGCCCGGCCAGACGAGCCGGGTGTGCTAGACTCCAGCCGCTTCCGCAACGAGAAAAAGGGAGGAAGGAAAAATGCGTAAATTGGTGCTCGCGGTGTGCATGCTGCTGGCCATCCCCGCGTGGGCGCAGACGGTCGCCATTCGCGCTGGGAACCTGATTGACCCCGCGACTGGCGCGGTGGCAAAGAACCAGATCATCTTGGTGAAAGACAAGAAAATCGTGGAAGTCGGCGCGAATGTAAAGGTTCCCAAGGATAGCGCGGTCATTGATCTTTCGAGCGAATGGGTGATGCCTGGCGTGATGGACGCGCACACGCACGTTACGCAAAGCGTGAAATATTTTCGCGAGCTCGATCATAACTATCTGGTGGAAGCCACCGGCCAGCGCGCGTTGCGCGGACTGTACGAGTCGCAGATACTTCTGAATGCGGGGATCACCACGGTGCGCGACGTGGGCAACGACGCGAATTTCGCAGCCGTGGACCTGCGCAAAGCGATCGATGCGGGATGGTTCGTCGGACCCACCATACAAACTGCCGGCAAAATCATCGCGCCGTTTGGAGGCCAAAGCCGCGGCATCCCACAGGAAATTGGCCCATTCTGGCGTTTTGAATATTACGACGCAGATGGCCCGGAGGAGATCCGCAAAGCAGTCCGCGAAAATATTTTTTATGGCGCGGACCTGATCAAGCTGGTGGCCGACAACAGCGATTACCATTACTCGCTGGAAGAAACTCGCGCCGCCGTGGACGAGGCTCACCACGCAGGACGTCCGGTGGCCGTGCACGTGCTCGGCGGCGAGGCGGCGGACAATGTAATCGCCGGGGGCGTCGATTCCCTCGAGCACGGATTCTTCCTGACCGACGATCAGCTGCGGCGGATGAAAGAAAAGGGAATTTTTCTTTCCAGCACGGACTTCCCTGCCGTCCATTTTGAAGCGGGCGGATTCGCCGGCGGAGAAAAAATAGGCGCAGCGATTATTGACCGGCTACAGCGCGCGTATAAAGTCGGCGTGAAAATCGCTTTCTCGACGGACATCGTGACGGATTACAAGGACGAAGACCGCGCGCAAATGACCTGGGATTATCTGGCCGTGTGGCGCGCGGCGGGCGTGCCCAACGCGGAAATTCTGAAGAGCATGACCACAAACGACGCCGAGCTGCTGCGGATTCAGAAGGAGCGCGGCGCGATCGCGGCTGGTTTGTTCGCGGATATCATCGCCATGCCGTCCAGCCCGCTGGACGACATCGAGGCGCTGCGAAAAGTTGATTTCGTGATGAAGAACGGCGCCGTGGTGCGCAAGCCGCGCTAGTTACTGGGCAGGGATCGGTGCGAATACGCGCGCATCTGGCGATTTGCTATTTTCCGCGCTTAACGCGACGCCGCTTTTTCCTAGATTGCTACAAGTATGCTTCCAGCTCGATGAATCTAGCTGCGTCCAGATCGCGCAGACCGCGTTCCATTTTTTCGCGCCAATCTGGATACGACATTTCATCTTCTAGGATGCGCTGACCCAACGTCTTCACAGCTGCATTCTACTCCCCTACCGCTGGCTTGGTGGCAAGAGCGCGAATACGCGGACAGGGCCGCCGGAGCCGCCTTCCAATTTTATGGGCGCGGAAATCAGGAACGCGCCGGCTTCGGGCAACTGGTCCATGTTTGCGAGATTTTCCAGTTGATACAGCCCGGCGGGCAGCGTCACGCGATGGACTTCGAAATCCTTCGACGGGCCGTAGTCAATGCTCAGGGTATCAATTCCCAGCCCCACCGCCCCGCGCTCGATTAGAAGCCTCGCAGCCTCCACCGAAAATCCCGGAAAGTGCATCACACCAGCCGCATCCATGTTGCGGTAGCGCGCCTGGTCTGGCCAGCGCGAAGCCCAGCCGGTGCGCAGCAACACCACCGCACCGGCGGGAATACGCCCATGCACCGCTTCCCATTTTTCCACGCGCATCACGTGCAGGCGATAATCCGGATCTTTGGCAACCTCTTCGCGCACATCAATCACCGCCGCGGGCGCGAACAGATGCTCCACCGAAATTTGATCCAGGTACTCCTTCCCCGGAGGAAAGTGCGCAGGCGCATCCATGTGCGTGCCGTAGTGCTCGAGCATCCAAAAACTGCGCGCGAAGTAGCCATCCTTCTCCGGCGTCGCCTCCAGCTTTGCTTCAAACGTGCGGTCGCTTCCGGGCCACGCAGGCAGCTTGCCGTTGATCGCGTAGGTCATGTCCACCACGCGCGTGCTGCCGTCGGAAACGCCGCGCAACCAAGCTTGCGGCGAAACTGGTTTTTTACTTTGCAACGTCGGCGACGATGCGGCGCGCGAGCGCGTGAAACCGAATACCACCAAGGCGCAGGCGAGCGCCGCGCTCATACAAATGACGGACCGTTTGTGCATCAGATGAACCTCCAGCAAGGAATGCTATCGCGGCTAAACTTCGCTTTTCGAGCTTTGATTTCTGTTTGTTGCGAGCGGAGCATCGCCCGCGGCGGCAGACTCAGGGTAACGGGATACCAGGGGAAGCGACGATGCCCGCCATGCGCAGGATTTCGGAATATTCTTCGTCGGTGAGGGGGCAGACGGTGAGGCGCGTGTTCTTGAGGAACTTGATTTTGCGCAGCAATTTATTTTCGCGCAGTTCGGCCAGCGTCACCTGGCGCGGCAGGCGTTCGATCGCGCGCAGGTCCATCACCATTTTCTTGGGATCGTTTTCGTGCGGGTCAGGATACGGATCGCGACTCACTTCCGCTAGCGCGTAAAGCGCGTGCTCGGGCTTGCCATGGTACGCCAGCGCACGGTCGCCTTTGTGGATCTGCTTCAGCTGGCGAATCGCGTCAGGACGATGCCCGGCGTGCCGCCACATTTCCTTACCCTTCACGAAAAGGGTGTCCCAGTGGTAGACGCGCGGGTCTACCGCAAGCAGCCAGCGTCTTGGTTTGTGGGGAGGTTGCGTCATCCGTCAAAAAGTGTCGGGCGAACTATACACGGAAGCCGCAAAAAATGGCGAACTTTGTAATGGGAATTTTGAGGGTGGTGCCAGAGCGGGCCAAGCGGCTGAAGGAAGGCAGGCGAATCGAGAGCTAAGCCTATTGTTAACTGATGTCTACGTAGATGTCCTCGCCCCGAACCTCGACTGCATAACAGCGGACGCCTACTGTCGGATTGGTCGTCAACTTCCCGGTCGTTACGTCGTATTTCCAACCGTGCCACGGACATACGACGACCTGGCCTTCGAGCTCTCCTTCGCCCAGCGGGCCGCCGCGATGCAAGCAGATGTTATTGATTGCAAATAATTTACCATCAACGTTCGCCAGCGCGATGTTCTTGCCGTCGATATCGAATTCGCGGATCGTGCCCGGGGGGATTTCGTCTTTCTTTGCTGTCCGCAAAAAGGGCATCGCGTATTCCTTTCCAAGCTGATTGCTGGGCTGCGAGTTTCGGCGCTTGGCTCCATCGCCGCTCGCTACTGTTGCTTCCCTACCGAGGCGCGGGAGACTGCGCGACCATCACGCCCTCTTTGAACCCTTCCACCATTTCCGGTTTCAAGCGCACCGCCGTCGGGCGCTTGGCCAGGGACATCTGGTCAATCTTGTCCTGCAGCTTCAGCAGCGCGTAGAACAGCCCTTCGGGCCGCGGCGGACATCCGATCACGTAAACGTCCACTGGCACGATGCGGTCGACGCCCTGCAGCACGGAATAGACGTTGAAGGGGCCGCCCACGCTGGAACACGCGCCCATCGAGATGCACCACTTCGGGTCCGGCATCTGGTCCCACACACGCTTCAGCACCGGAGACATTTTCAGCGTCACCGTGCCGGCGACGATCATCAGGTCTGCCTGGCGCGGCGAAGGACGAAACACTTCGGCGCCGAATCGCGCGATATCAAAGCGCGAAGTCGTGGAAGCGATCATTTCGATGGCGCAACAGGCGAGTCCGAAGGTCAGCGGCCAGATGGCGCTCTTGCGCGCCCAATTAAAAACATAATCAACTGTGGAAAGGACGTAACTGCGTTCGAAGCGATTATCCAAAACCCCCATCACGGCTCCCGGACCCCACAAACTCGGCGAGTATAGCGATGGGCGTCGCGCGAGTCAAACACGTGTTCCATCACTTATTTCCGTAAACGAGCAGAGCGCCGATTGCGCGAAAGTCGGCGAGTTCCTTGGCATCGCGGAACCAGCGTCCGGTGTACTCTGCGGGATTGGGAGTTGGGTCGGGTATGAGGCGGTGCGCGACTTCCATGAATCCCGCGTCGCGCAACAATGCTTCCCACTCGGCAGCGGAAAGCAGCTGCGTGGGCACCGCCAATTTCGCGCCCCACTGGTGGCTGTACGGATTGTCGCGGTAATAATTGATGAGAATCCACGCGGAACCGCCGTCGGCCAGCACGCGGCGAATTTCGCGCAGGCCCTTGAGGGGATCAGGCCAGTAATACGAGGACTCCACCGAAATCACACGCGTGAAAAAATTCGCTTCCCAGGGAATCTCGTCAACGGCGCCGACAACGAATACGAGATTTTCGTGGCTCACGCTCGCCTCGCGCGCGTGGTGGATCATCTCGTCGGAAATATCCATGCCGACCACGCGCCCTTGCGGGACGCGCTGCGCCAGAATCCGCGAGAGCCATCCGGCGCCGCAGCCGGCGTCCAGAATATTGTGGTCCGGCTCAATCTGCATCAGGCCGAGCGCGGGCTTGGTGATGGGCCAATGCTCGTGCTCCATTGTTTCGCCCTTGCCCGCATCGGCCCAGCGATTGAATTCTTCGCGAAGATTTTCGTCTGTTGGGGAGTTCGTCACTCAAGCACTCGGGGCCGGAAGATTACAGATGTCTGCCGCAGGCCCAGCAGTATTGCGCTCCCGCGGGCTGCAGCGTGCCGCACGCGGCGTGATAGCGCACGGCGGCGCCGGCGGGCACAAGCACGGTGTGGACACGCGGATCCGACGCACAGGCCCACAGCAGGGCGACAATCCAGCCAATCCCCGTCCAGCCCGCTAGCAAATTGAGCAGGAAAATGCCCGCGGCATCGCGTTTATTGTGGCCGATGATCGCTGGCAGAAAATACAGCAAAGCCGCAACGAGAAGAAATGTCATGTCCGCACCTCTGATGGGCCGGATTCAGACGGGACCGGTGACTCGCGCGCTCCGTCCTACAATGAGATACGACTCAACAGCTCGTCCGGTTCCATGGATTTTTCGGTCGCTGCATCGCGCGGGCAAGCGCAAGTGCCGGCAACCAGCCAGCGCAACCGTCACAGCCAATCAGGGTGTCGCCGCAGTCTTGGTTTGCGGCTGCACCTTCTCCAGCAGCTGCGTGAATTTCTGCTCACGGTCCTTCTGATCGAGGCCCTGGTACGCTTCGGCGATCTGCGTGGTGTTCATCGAACAGAATTTCGGCCCGCACATCGAGCAGAACTTCGCTTCCTTGTAGAAATCGTCAGGCAGTGTTTCATCGTGCATCTTGCGCGCGGTTTCCGGGTCGAGCGAGAGCTCGAACTGCTTGTTCCAATCGAAAAGAAAACGCGCGTAGCTGAGCGCATCATCGCGATCGCGCGCGCCGGGGCGATGCCGCGCCACGTCCGCCGCATGCGCCGCGATTTTGTAGGCAATCACGCCCTGGCGAACGTCATCCGCATTCGGCAGCCCCAGATGCTCCTTGGGCGTCACGTAGCAGAGCATCGAAGCGCCGTGCCAGCCGATCATCGCCGCGCCAATCGCGCTGGTGATGTGGTCGTAGCCGGGAGCGATGTCAGTAACGAGCGGACCCAGCGTGTAAAATGGCGCTTCGTAACACATTTCGTTTTCTTTTTTCACCTGCAGCTCGATCTGGTCCATCGGAATGTGCCCGGGGCCTTCGATCATCACCTGCACGTCGTATTCCCAGGCTTTCTTGGTCAGCTCGCCGAGAACTTTCAATTCCGCGAATTGCGCTTCGTCGCTCGCGTCCGCCAGGCAGCCGGGCCGCAAACCATCGCCGAGTGAAAAACTCACATCGTGCTTCTGGAAAATTTTGCAGATCGCGTCGAAATTCTCGTACAAGAAATTTTGCTTCTTGTGGAAGCTCATCCACTGCCCCAGCAGCGCGCCGCCGCGGCTGACGATGCCGGTAATGCGGTTGCGCACCAGCGGCAGAAATTCGCGCAGCACGCCCGCGTGAATCGTCATGTAATCCACGCCCTGCTCGGCCTGTTCTTCGATCACTTCCAGCAGCAGCTCAATGGACAAATCTTCTGGCCGCCGCACGCGTGAGAGCGCTTCGTAAATCGGTACCGTGCCGATGGGCACGGGCGATGCGTTGATGATCGCCTTGCGGATCATGGGAATATCGCCGCCCGTGGAAAGGTCCATCACCGTGTCCGAGCCGTAATGTACGGAGCGATGCAGCTTCTCGAGTTCTTCGTCCACATTCGACGTGGTGGCGGAGTTGCCGATGTTGGCGTTGATCTTGCAGAAGAACGCGACGCCGATGCCCATCGGCTCGAGATTGCGGTGATTGATATTGGCGGGAATGATGGCGCGGCCGCGCGCCACTTCATCGCGCACCAGTTCCGGCGTGAGTTTTTCGCGCTTGGCCACGTACTCCATCTCTTCGGTTACGACGCCCAAGCGCGCATAGCGCATCTGCGAGAAGTTACGCACGCCGCCATTCATCGCCGCAGCGCGCTTTTCGATCCATGCATCCCTCATTGCCATAAAGCCCCCGTGTACACCAACCCTGAAATGGCATTCCCGCCGAACGCAGCATTATTACACCGCGTTGGATGCACAGCAACTTGCGCAGGTGGCACTCGAAACCGCTCCCATCAGGGCGCGGCTGCGGTAGCGGCGACCGCGCCAAGCAGCGCTTCGAGCTTCGCGGGATCGGATACTGGCGGATGGCAGGTGGTTTCGACGCACACCAGCGCTTGCGGCTTCACGGCATCCAGATGCGGCAGTGTTTCACGCAGTGCAGGCGCGAGCGAGGCTGCGGCGAGTCTTTCCGGCGTGACGCGCAGCACGGCTTTGCCGAAACGATAAATTTCGTTCGCGGATTTTTCGAGCGCGGCGGCTTTCAGATCACCTGCTTTGCCCAGCACTACTACCTGCAAAGGATGCCGCGTGTGCAGCAGCGCCGCCAGCCCGTACGTCGCGGCAAATAATCCATATTGCGGGACGAGCCCGACGAAAGCTTCCAGCGTCTTCTCCGCCCACTCGCGATAAAGCTTTTCGCCGGTGAAAGCGTACAGGCGGTCGAGCACGATTACCGCGACGGAATTTGCGCCCGGTGTCGGCGAATCCTGCAGTGGCTTGCGACGCACATCCAGGCCGCCCATCGGCGCGGCATCTTTCGCGCGATCGAAAAAACCGCCGCCATCGGGATCGCCGTAACGTTCCACGGCCAGGCGCGTCGCGCGCTCGGCGGTATCGAAATAGCGCCGGTCGAGCGTTGCTTCGTACGCATCGAGCAGTGCCGCAGCCGTGAAAATCTGATCGTCGAGTGAGCCTTCCAGGCGCGGCCCTCCCACGCGATGGCGGAAACCTTTCGATTCGTCCCACGCCTCGACGAGGATGCGCTCCAGCGTCTTCAGCGCGAACTCGCGGCAATCGTCACGGCCCAGCACGCGCGCCGCTTCCAGATACGCCGAGACGAACATCGCATTCCAGGCCACATAAATCGTCGTGTCTATGGCCGGTGTGGGATGCCGCTGCAACCGCGCGGCCAGCAGCTTCCCTTTGGCGCGAGCGAGAAGCAGCGAGACATCGTCGGTCGTCGTTTTAAGTGCCGGGGCAATTTCTTCGCGGCTCGCCGCCACCCACAGAACATTCTTCTCGGGATTGTGATGCATCTCACCGCGCGGGCCAACGTCGTAACGCATCTCGATCGCCCGAGATTCCTCGGGTGTAAGCACGGCGCGAACTTCCGCGAGCGTCCAGGTAAAATAATCGCCGTCGTCGTCCAAAGTTTGATCCGCGTCCTGGCTGCCGTAGAAACCACCACGATCGCGATCGGAAAGCACTGCGCCAACCCATTCGATAATTCCTTCCGCCGTCTCCCGGAACAGCAAATTCCCGGTGACTTGATAGCCGTGCAGAAAATTCTTCAGCAGCTCGGAATTGTCGTACGTCATTTTCTCGAAGTGTGGTACGCACCAGCGCTCGTCCACTGAATAGCGGTGAAAGCCGCCGGCCAGCTGATCGTAAACGCCGCCTTCGGCCATGCCCGTCAGCGAGCGCTCGACCACGTGCAGCAATCGCGGATCGCGCGACGACTGATAACGTTCCAGCAGCAGGTCAATCGCCATCGAGTGCGGGAATTTCGGCGCGCTGCCGAAACCGCCATGAGCTTCGTCGAACAGATGCAGCGCCGATTCCACGACGGAGTCCACCACGCCCGCATCGAATTCACCGTGCGCGGTGTGAAACACTTCAGCTTTCGCGACGGCCTCTTCCAGCGCCTTAGCCGAACTATCCACTTCCGCGCGCCGCGTCTTGAATGCTTCGGCAATGCCCACCAGGATGCGTTTGAAGCCGGGCCGGCCCATCGCGTCTTCCGGCGGAAAATACGTGCCGCCGAAAAATGGTTTGCCGTCGGGCGTCAGGAACGCCGTCAACGGCCAGCCACCCTGCCCGGAAATCGCGCTGATCGCCGATTGATAGCGCGAGTCCACGTCGGGCCGCTCGTCGCGATCCACTTTCACCGGCACATAGAATTGATTGATCATCGCCGCGATCTCGGGATTTTCGTAGCTCTCGCGGTCAATCACGTGGCACCAGTGGCACCACACCGCGCCAATATCCAGCAAAATCGGTTTGCCTTCCGCGCGCGCGTGCGCAAAAGCTTCCTCGCCCCATTCGTGCCAGTCCACCGGCTGGTGCGCGGCGGAACGCAGATAAGGGCTGGCGGAATTCTTCAGGCGGTTTTCAGTTGTGTCAGTCACGGCTCACTCTCTACACTTTCCACCCTACCACACACCCCGCGCTCGTACACCCGTCTCGAACTCAGAATGCCGGGTCATTTTCCGGTCACGCGTGCAGTCCCCATGGGCCGACGCAACACCGGCCCGAAGTTTATTCGAGGAGTCTGAAGACCTAATGTCTTTCGCGGGCGTTGATTCAAACGGAAACACCACCGCGCCTAGCGTTCTGATTGAGCCCAGCCGAACAGATCGGTTCTCTACGGGAACTATCGCGGCATCACCTGATTAGAGGGTGTGGCATCGACCGGTTGAGCTCGCAGCGGACAATTGACTTTCTAGATCGTCATTGGGGCTCTAATCGGCGAACCTGGCAACCAGACCCGAATCTATCGCTGGCCAGCGGTGTGAACGGGGTTCGGATGTTGATCAGACATGCTTGAGCGGATCCGTCGGTGGCAACTCTTTCGTGGAAACAGGTTCGGCCGAGCTCATGTGTTCGTGAATAATTCGTAGCACGCCCTTCTCATCACGCCGGAAGACTTGCGTGACGCGCCCGCTGGGAACCTCCGACTGATAACGCTTGCCACTCGCGCGCGTCCGAGTGATTGACAAATGGAACGGGTAAGAAGCAATGGCCAGGTCCGCTCCGAGAGGCTGCACGTCAATCGGGCCGAGCTTCGCAGCCACGGACGATGCAGGTCCCAACAGCTCGCGTTCACGCCGCACCAGCATCAGGCGTGCCGGTTCCATCCGCCGCGCGTCGGCCGCAAAAACGGTTGCCGAGGAAAGATACATCTCCGCGAATTGAGATTTCAGTTTCCGGGACAGGAAATCCCAGAACTTTTTCACTTCAGCCCGGACATCGTCAGATGAAATGTTACTCATAATTGAGCACGGCACGGCATAAGCTTTGGAACCATCCAAGTCCTCGCTCACCGCTAGACGCGCGAGACTCTGTTTGCCAGTGCTCGCGGTCCCGTCATTCGCCCGCCTTCTCCATAGCGGGAGGCGCCGCAGCACTCAAATGCTCATGAACGATTCGCAGTGCGCCATCCTCGCCGCGCTGGAAAATCTGTGTTGCTCGTCCGAGGAGCGTGTTGATTTGCACTTTGCTGCCGTTGGCGAGAATTTTTTGTGTGTTGAAGCTGTACGTGTAGGCGGCAATGGCGACGTCCGGGCCCACGATCTGGACATCGATTGAGCCCACTTCTGCTCTGGAAGAGTGAGCGGGCCCGGGGATCTGGCGAGATCTCCGCACTGCCATCAATTTCCCTGACTCGCTACGTTTCGCTTTGCCCGTGAAAACGATGGCGGTAGGCGAGTACATCTCCTCAAGCTTGTCAGTCAGGTTCCCCGACAAGATGGCCCAGAAGCGATGGACTTCCTTGTGAACGTCATCCGATGAAATATTCTTCATATTTTGGCTGAAGGATAGCACAGGCTTGCATTCTCTTGGACGATCTCAACGGATCCAGCATGTTTTGGAGAGCGCGCTAGGCGCTGGGCGCCAGGCCAGATTCACGTGACTCCCGATGAACGCGCTATCGTGTAGAATTTCAAGTTTCCGGTTACGCGACTCAGGAGTTGAGAATTGATTCCTGCTAGGATTGCTTCGATAAGCTATGGATGCATGCGCGAATCGGGAGTTATCGTCGTTGCTAAAATAGCTACCGGGAAAACCTGATGGCTCAAGCAGAAAAGAAAAATAGCTTCATCCGTGGATGGATTTTGTGCATATGCACATTCGGCGTCGTTTGTCTTCTTGTGGCAAGTGTTGCGCCCACCGAGGGCCAAGCCACAGAGCAAAACTTCGTCAAATACCGTCCGTCTTCGACAGTTCGGGTAGTCCCTAAGTTAGTATATGCAAGATATAACGCGCGAAAACTCTTTCTCGACCTGTATTTACCTATGCCCCTTGGGCGAAATCGTCCGGGTGCTATTGTGGTGCGAGGCGGGGGATGGTTGGTGGGAGACCGCAAACGTTTCGCTCACGTAGCGTCAGCCCTGGCCCAACGGGGAGTCGCGGCGGCCTGCATCGAATACCGAACCGCCAATGAGGCAGCGTTCCCCGCAGCGATTCAGGATGTCAAAGCCGCAGTTCGTTGGATGCGTGCTAATGCAGCGCAGTACGGGATAGACCCCTCTGTGGTCGGGACGATAGGTGGTTCATCTGGGGCGTATATGGCATTGCTTGCGGGTCTCACTCAAGGGGTCCCAGAGTTTGAGGGAAATGGCGGTAATGCCGGCACGTCGAGCGAAATTCAAGGCGTGGTTGCAATGGCTGTGCCCGCTGATTTACTTACCCTCACTGCTGGCAATAAATTGACGGTTGGAGAGTTCTTGCACGCCACTCCGGAACAGGATAACGAGAAATGGCAATGGGCGTCACCCCTGAATCACATTAGGTCTGATGGCCCTCCTGTACTCTTATTACATGGAGCTGTTGACGATTCAGTTTCCCCGAGCCAATCGATTGCCTTCGCACAGGGATATCGCGATGTTGGCGCGAGCGCCGAAGTCCACATTTTGGACGACGCTCCTCATGCGTTTTGGAACTACTATCCTTGGTTCAACGATGCTATGGAACGTGCTGCAAACTTTTTCTTAAACCTGCAAAAGGACAGAAGTAGTAGTCTCAATCTGGTAAACGTTATCGGACATGTGGAGTAGTAGGACGGGACTTGTCCGGTTACTTATCAGTTAGCCAAGCTTGCCAAACCGTCGTTAACAATTCCGATGGTTATTTCAGGTTCGCGTACTCTGACTTCGCGGCGATGAGTATTGGAATATCAGGGTCGGCGTCTTTCCAAAGCGTGAGGAAATCCTGATAAGCCGCGCGGGCTTTGGCAGTTTCGCCCTGCATGGCATAGGCTCGGCCGATTTGGAGATGCGCGAGAACACCGATGGGCTCGTTAACCGCAACTCCACGATGCTCGAGGATTTTCTGGAACTCGGCGGCGGCTTCGCTGCCGTGATGCGCGGCTAAATACGCTTCGCCGCGAACGTACACGGGGCACAGAGCCGAGTTGACAACACCTCCCAATTCGTAGGGACCGGCGGCCTGGAGGGCCTCAATGGCTTTCAATGGGTCGTTTCGGGTCAAAGCAAGTTGCGCGTGCAGGGTGGGTAGGTAGTTGAACTGGACGACAGTATCCTCTGGAAAACGCTTATCCATGTCGTCGGTCAGTGACTGCGCGCGTGAAACATCACCAGCGAAGGCCAGCCCGAGCGCCGCTCCATTCTGCACATCCCGACCGTTCGAGAGACCCAGCGCCGCCGTCGCTCGCTGGCGGACTTCGGCTGGATTGCCGAACAGGGCTTCTCTCAGAGCCGCATTGGCTTGGTACTCCGCCGCCACTTCTTTCTCCTCCGCCCGCTGAGCTGAGTCGACCGCACGGCGAGCTAACTCCCGAGCCATCCCGAGTTTCCCAGCACACGCAGCCGTGTCGGCTTCGCTGTTTATCAGCACGTCTTCCACTCCTGGCTTGCCCGTCGTCCACGCTACCTGCCGTGCCATCCCCGCCGCATCATTTTGCAAGAAGGCGAGTTGGTATAGAAGGAAATGTAGATCAGGTGAATCAAGCCCTTTGGACTGCGCCGTTTCGACCGTGGCCCGAGCCTCTTCCAGACGACTCAGACTAATAAACGCGGAGACAAGGATCGAATGACTCAGACCGCCGGTCGGGTTGAGGCGGATGGACTCGCGGGCTTCTGCAAGAGCTCTCTCATATTGCCCGAGCACACCAGAGATGGTGTATAAAGGGGGCAGCGGCTGCCAATCTCGGGGATAGGTATCCACCCAAAGCTGCAAGACTTGGCGTGCCTTCTCCAAGTCTCCGGTTGCATTCTCGTAGTAGTGAGACTCGATGTAGAACTTCTCCCTTTCGCTCACTCGGTCGCGCAATTCGTACGCCTTTCTCGTATTCCCGGCACCCAAAGTAATCTCGCCGAGATTCGAATAGCAGGTTCCGAGCCTGGCATAGGCCATGCCGAAATTTGGGTCGAGACGGACGGCTCGCTGGAAGAGTGGCACGGCAGCGGCCCAGGAGCTTCCTGCAGAGGCCTTCCGCCCCAAGCTATACGCCTGAAGGGCCTCAAGCGAGGACGTCGTCGCTTGCTCAAGAGGCGTGTCGAACTTTTGGACCGTGTTAAGCGATTCGCCGAGCTTGTTGCGGATTTCCGAAGCCGACTTTCCCAGGGCATCGAGCACATGGTTCTTGTCGTTCGCCTGAGCCTCCGTGCTTGCCAGCGATTCCCCGCTTACGCAGTCCACTGCCTTGAGGGTCAGAAGGTATTGAGTGCCAATCTGCGTTATTGACCCATCGAGGACAGCGGAGCTCCCCATCCGCTGGCAGAGTTCCCGAGCGATGTCCGGTGTGAGCTTCGCATCTGGCTTCTGGTCCATCATCTGCAGCGTCTGCCGGATTTGCTGATCTGAAACGAGGGTCAGAAAGGGTGACTGTTCTAGCTGTATCGAAAGCCCCTGCCGCAGCGTCCCATCGAACACCGCGTCCCCGGTCGTGTTCGTGAAATCTCCGAGCACGATGGTGTCTTTGTCAGTCAGCGCGTGCGCTTTGCGCGAGAAAAACAGCCATCCGCTTGCGGCCAGTCCGGCGACAACAATTATTGCGCCAGCAGCCGTGCCCCACCGAAACGGGGTGAATGTTGCGGCGGCCTTTGACTCGATTTGTCCTATCGCTACGGCTGAACGGCTCGTATCCGAATCGCGTTTCATGCGCTGCAAGTCCGCGCAGATATCAGCGGCAGTCTGATAGCGTAGCTTGCGGTCCTTTTCGAGCGCCTTGTTGACAAGTTCTTCAAGCTTTGGGGGCAGGTCGGGATTTAGTCGGACTGGCGCAACTGGTGTGCGATTCAGAATCGCTTCCGCAATCACGCCCGACGTCTCGCCGCGGAAGGGTAAAACCCCGGTCACCATCTCGTAAAGCACGACACCAAAGGAAAACAAATCGGTGCGTGCATCGAGCTCTTCGCCCCGCACTTGCTCTGGCGACATGTACGTGACGGTGCCGATCGCCGTGCCCAGTCGAGTGAGCTGTTCTGACTCGCTGACGGTGGGCATCGCAGAAACGTTCGCAGCACCGCCCGAGGGTACGAGCTTCGCGAGCCCAAAATCGAGGATCTTGGCGTGACCGCGCTCAGTGACAAAAATGTTGGCAGGCTTGATATCGCGGTGGACAATTCCTTTGGCGTGCGCGCCATCCAGTGCGTTCGCAATCTCGATCCCCAACTCAAGCACTTGCTCGTGCGACAGCGGCTTTCCGGAAATGTGGTGCTTCAGCGTTTCGCCGTCGAGAAACTCCATGGAAATGAAAGGCTGGCCGTGGTGTTCGCCGGTTTCGTAGACGGTGCAAATATTGGGATGATTCAGGGCCGAAGCAGCCTGCGCTTCACGCTCGAAGCGGCTCAGAGCTTGTGAGTCTGGCGCGAACCCGTCAGGAAGGAACTTCAAGGCAACGAAGCGGCGGAGCTTGATGTCCTCAGCTTTATACACAACGCCCATCCCTCCACCACCGAGCTTTTCCACAATTCGATAGTGGGAGATGGTCTGGCCGATCAGAGAGTCAGCGCTTAGCATGAGCAGCACATGTTAGGTTGGGGCAAGAGGCAAGTCAACGAAGCCAAATCTAACCCAAGTCCCGATTAACCCTTACCGGAGGAGTGAATTCGAGTTAAAGCACTTTCCCCTTCAAGCTAAGACGACGCTGCGGCTGAACTAGCGTCAATAGGCAGATTTCCTCGGATTTTAAGTTCCACGCTGCCGAACATAGGTCCGTCGAGGTCGAACTCGATTTTGTTCGATGTCCGCAATTCTACGCCGACGGTCGAACTGGGTTTTTCCGGCCACGAAACGTCCGCCACCTCACTTCCATTTAGTTTCACTCGCGCCGTCCAGACAGGCTGGAATAGACCTGACGGAGTACTCAATTCGAGTTTATACGGCGCTTGAAACTCGGTATCGAGTTCAAAATCCATTTCTCGCGGCCAGTCTTTGCCGGTGTGCGGAGTCGCGTAAAAGACGATTGTTCTGACATCCTGGTCGAAGTCCGCGAGTTCGCGCCTTGGCGTAAATCCGCTGCGCGATAGTTCGTCCATCCAGTCTGGGTTTAGCGCAACCGCAGCAACAACGTCCGTAAGGGACGGCTTCTTTCCAATGGCATTGGCGATTCTCTGACTTAGCCATAGGAGCCGGAGAACATCGTCGCTGTAACTAAGGAAGAAACTGAAACCCGATTCGCCGGACTCGGACGCCAATTTTTCAATCATGGCCTTTGGCAAAAGTCCGTCTCGACCAAAGCGATGTATCGGAAAGTTTTCGCTGACGACCGCCCTGAGGTCTCCGCCAAAATGACGACTGATTTCCTCCCGGTCTTGGAGGTAGAGGCCACATAAAACATCGACGATTCCAGCTTGTTCCTTTGCGTTCTCGGCGCACGCTAAGGATGTTCGCCGCAGGGATTCTGCCAGTTCGAGCGACAATACATCGCTGAAAAACGTTATACGGTGCTGAGCGTAACTGCGCTGGAAGTCATTGAGGTGCATTTTCAAGCTCCAGAACTCCTGCGGTGAAAACGCAAGCTAGCACACTTTGATCAAGAAGCTAAGTCTGATAAATGCATTTACCGTACATGTGAAGTTCTAGTACGGCAGATGTCCGGTTACACATTACTCGGAAGTGCTACTTCACGTATCTCCGCTAACACGACCAGGAGTTAGCCAATAAATCAGTAGGTTCTCGCGATCATCCAAGCCAGTGCCTATGGCGGCTTTACCCAAAATGTCTGGGGCGCGATCAAGGTTGAGTCAATGGTAGTCTTATCCCGTGACAAGCCTTGCGGATGAGCAACGGGTTGGTCCGTCTGCCTTCTACGCTCGACGGGCGAATGAATTGATCAGTGATACTGACGATAAGGTTAGCAGCCTATCGTTCTACAACGTCGGCCTCGCCGGTCTCGGATTTATCGCCATCCTGATTCTGTATTACGCCTTTATTGCAAAGGCATTGCCGCTTGTGGCTCTCGTCCCGGTCGCGATACTTGCCGTGTTCGTTCTGCGACAACGCCACGCCTGTCAGCGCCGGTTGATGCAGCTCTGGAACCTTGCTGAGTATTACGAAAAGGGAACGGCCCGCCTCAACCGGAAATGGGAATCGCTCGACACGGGGGAAGTTTTCGTCGATCAGGATCACTGCTACTCGAAGGACTTAGATCTGTTCGGCCAGGGATCGCTTTTTCAATTACTTTGCTCGGCTCGTACGCAGATGGGCGGCGAGACCCTCGCCAACTGGATGAGGGTTCCGGCGAGCGTCAACGAAATCCACGACCGACAAGCCGCGATCTCAGAACTTCGTGAGCGTCGAGAGTTACCCGAGTCGCTTGCGACTGCCGGTCCCACGCAAGCATTTGATTGCCGGCCTGACTTCTTGAAGACGTGGGCCGCTGAGTCCTGTCCCCCGTTCCCGTCGTGGGCTCGGCCACTCGCATTTGTCTTGGCGCTTGCAGCGCTCGCGCTGCCGGTTTTATTTTGGCGCGGTCTTTTGGATTTGCACAATTTGTGGCTTTGCGCTGCTTCAGTGCTCACGATTCAGGCCATTTCCGCTTTGGCGTTTCGCCCTCAAGTGAAACGAGTACTCGAATCGATGGGGCCGCTTTCGGTAGAGTTGCCGATCGTGCGTGAACTCCTCGAAATTGTGGAGCGGGAACGGTTTTCATCAGCGAAACTCCGCGCGCTGGCCGCAACTCTAGCCCATGACGGGCCTGCGGCGTCCAGCAAGGTTCGTCGTTTGCAAAGATTGATGCGTCTGCTGAAGGAACGGGACAACGAAGTTTTCACGTATGTTTCGTTTTGTCTGTTGTGGGGAACACAGTTCGCCATGGCCATCGAGCGCTGGCGACTTCGTCACGGGGCCGAACTGCAGACTTGGGTCGCAGCCCTCGGAGAATTCGAGGCGCTGATTTCGCTTTCTACTTATTCATATGAGCATCCTGGAGATTCGGTTCCGCTACTGCTGGAAAACAGTCATGAATTGGAGGCCGAATCGCTCGGTCATCCTCTCCTTGATGAGGTTACCTGCGTAAGGAACGACGTCCAGTTGGGAGACGCGGTGCGCTTTCTTATCGTCAGCGGATCGAATATGTCTGGCAAGAGCACTTTTCTGCGCGCCATCGGACTGAACGTGGTTTTGGCCAATATGGGAGCGCCCGTTCGATGCGCAAAACTTCGCTTGTCGCTTATGACGATCGGTGCCGCAATCCGTATCCAGGATTCCGTGGTCGATGGCCGGTCTCATTTCTTGGCTGAGATGCAGCGATTGCGCCGCATGATCGAAATTGCGAATGAAAGCCCTCTGTTGTTTTTGGCTGATGAGATTATGAGCGGCACAAACTCGCATGACCGAAGGATTGCGACCGAATGGGTGGTCCGCGCGTTGATGCTGCGGGGGGCGATCGGAGCGATCACGACGCACGATCTCGCGTTGACTGAAATTGCGATGAATGGCTTGCCGGGCCGCAACGTTTATTTCGAGGATTCCGGTGAATCCGGGAACTTGTCTTTCGATTACAAACTCCGCCAGGGTGTGTTGAGCCGATCCAACGCGTTGAATATTGCCCATCTGCTGGGGATCGACACGGCCGCTGTCAAACCCGATTAGAGTGGGACTCTAATTTCACACCGATGGTGCCGAAGCAACGAATCAAGTCAGTGTGGACTTCGTCGAACTAACAGTTTGTTGACTTTGACTTCCACGCCTTCACACACTATCGGACCGATGAAGCCTGATTCGGTGAATCGAAACACTCAGCGGTTCGCTTGTCTTCTCCAAACGAAAGAGTATTGAGGGCTTTGGCGACGTCTTCGAGGTTCTGCGGCGAATCTGCGGAGGCCCAGGCAGTCAGGACGTAACCGCGATACCAGGTCGAAAACAGAGCGAGCGCACCGTGGCGGGTGGCGAAATCACTTCGGGCAAAGTCTCGACCTGCAATGGTGACCGGGTACGCCGCCCGCGTGACTTTGGTGTCTTCGGGTCCTCCCTGAACCAATGTGAGCTCCATCAAGGTGTTGAATCGCACCAAGACTGGATGCTTGAGCGGCGTCTGGAGTAGTTTGATTTCAAGCCATTCGTTGGATGCATCGGCAGAGGCTGGTTTTGCTTTGAAAAGGGTCATCTGCTGCTTGGATTGACCTGGCGGCGGTGCAGCAATTTTTTGGAACTTCCATCCGTCGGGCAGACGATAGGTGAGCGCAAGGCACTCGTTGGCGTAGACAGCATCGGTGACGTTTGCGGCGTCTTGCTTAGGGGGAGTAGCCTCCTGTGCTGCCTCGTAAGCAGCCGCAGATAGAATGATTCCGGTGAGAACTATCGCGTGAATTAAGTGCATGTGCCCTCAATCGCGCAGCGTAAGAGAAGTGATGCCTGCTTTCAAGCTTCTTCGGGCCGTTTGTCTCCGTTAGGTGCGTCAGGTTGACGCGACATTCCAATCGTCAATGTCCGGTAACGCATTTATCGGACATCGGAGTACTAGAAAAGGACTCGTCCGGTAACGCTTATCAAGAGTTGCGCCTGCGATTTAATAACACGCATTCCGCTGCGGGTGTGTGACTCACTCCCGCGAATCCGCTGATCGACAACTCTAAATATTCACCGTTGACGCCCAGATACAAGTCGTCGGTGACTACTCCGCCCTCAACAGGATTACGGGATCGATCCGCACCGCTCGGATGACCGCTGGAACAGCGGCCAGCATCGCAGCGATGAGTATCGCTACCGCTGGCGTGATGAGAGCCGTTGCATCCGTGGCCTTCACTTCATAAAACAGCGCCTCAAACGAGCAGGCCGACACCATTCCCACGACAACGCCCGCCACGGCGCCACAAAGCACCATTGCGAACACGCGCGCGATCACAGCTCGGGCGATACTTGCCGGCTGGGCGCCGACGGCCATGCGAATTCCAATCTCGCGCCGCCTTCGCACCACGGAATAGTTCAATACGCCGTAAAGGCCAACAACCGCCAGCAGAATGGCTACCGCTGCGAAGAACGTTGCGAGCGTCGAAAGCAGGCGCTCGTGAATCGTTTGTGCAGCATTCACTTCGCGCTGCGTGCGGATGCGCATGATGTGAAGGTCGGGCGCAACTCGTGCCAGTTCCAGCCTAAGTGCCTGCGCCACGGCCAGGGGATTCTCACTCTCGGTTTTCACGATGAACGTCGCGAACTTCGATCCCTTCGGCGCCCCGTGCGGTGTACCTCCCGGTGTTTCCGCGTCCGTGAACGGGAAATACGCCGTCGGCACAGCGCACTGCCGAAGCTCAGCGTAGCAAGCGTCTTTCAACAGACCGACCACCGTGAACGAAGGCGGCGTGGCGTCTGACGAAGGGTGCATAAACGTCTTCCCGACCGGGTCCGCACCGTCGAAAAATGCTTTCGCGAAAGATTCGTTCACGAGCGCCGAGCCTGGATTCACATCGTTCCAGTTCACATCGCGTCCCTCTAGAATCGGTATTCGCATGGTTGCGGCCCAGCCAGGAGAAACCTTCAGTGCGTGGGCGAAAAGTTGCGATGGCGGGCCGCCCGGTAACGCAACGGAGTTGACCCAGTTTGTTCCATCCAATAGCGGCCAACCGGCCAGCGCTGCCGATGCAACGCCCGATTGCCGCGCGAGGTCCTGCAAGGCGTTCCGCCACGCCTGTGCCGGACGCGGCTGGCTCGCCGTCGCGGAGATCGCCAAGATCCGGTTGGACGAAAATCCCGTTGGCTTGTGCGCGAGCCTCTGGAACGTCATTACAAACAGCCCTGCAGTAAACACCACAAACACGCAGCACCCGACTTGCAGCGCGATCAATCCGTGCATCGCTCGCCGCCGCGCGTGAGGATCTTCGCCACCCTTTAGCGCGCTCGCCGGATCGATCGAGGCCGCGCGCAACGCGGGCGCGAGCCCAAACAGCGCTGTCATCAGAAATGTTGCCGCGATCAGAAATCCGAGCACGCGCCAGTCGGCTGGAAGTGCAAGGCGCGCGGGATCGTCCGCTGGATTGATCATCGCCACAACGCGCGGCGCCGCCCACGAGGAAAAAGCTGCGCCGAGCACGGCAGCAGCGGCGCCGATCCACGCGCTTTCCGCCAGCACCAGTTGCACCAGCCTGCGTCGGCCGCCGCCGATTGAAACGCGCAGAGCCAACTCTCGCTCGCGCGCCGCGGTTTGGGCGGTCACCAGGTTTGCCACGTTCGCGCACGCAATCAGCAGTACCAGCAGGCTGAGAACGAAAAGAGCGGAGAGTGGTCGCCGGTTGGCGGTCTGAAAATACGAACTCCCCGCAGGTGCCGGCGTCAGCGCGACATCGCGATTCAGGAAAGCCTGCTTCATCTGCTCTTGCAGGCCCGGCATTCGGCCAAGCTGCTCCACGAAAAACGCGTGCGCGGCAGCTTGCAGTTTGTCCCGCAGCGTCGCCATCGCCGTCCCCGACTTCACACGCGAGAAAATATGGAGGAAACTCAAGCTCGGCGCCTTCACGTACGGATTCATCGTGACCGGCAGGAAGACGTCCACCATCTTCCCCGGCTCGGTTCCGGTGAACGGTGGTTCCACGATGCCAATGATCTCGAAGGAGCGGCCGCCGAATTGGAACATACTGCCCACCGCGTGCGGATCCCGCGCAAAGCGTCGTTTCCAATACTGATCGCTAATAACGGCCAAGGCGTGCGCGTCCGGCACATCGTCGTCGCCGGGATTAAGCAAACGTCCAGCCGCGGGGCGTAAACCGAACGTTGGGAACATCGAACCCAACACGTACTGCACGTACACCTTTTCCGTGTCGGCGTTTCCGTTGAACTGTACATCCTGACTGTCCGCGCTTGAATCCGAAATGAGTTCGGCGTCGCCCCTCACCGCGTCGCGGAGCAAAGCAAACGCGGGATACGACCAGTGGTTTCCAATTTCCGGCTTCCCATCGAACCCAACGCCAACCGTGTTTACTTCGTAGATTTCGTGCGGTGAAGCGATGGGCAGCGGACGCCACAGAAGCGCATCCACCAACCGGAATGCTGCCGTGCACGCGCCGATCGCGAGCCCGAGCGACAGAACGGCCGCCGCGCTCGTCGCCTTACTCTTCATCAATCGCCGCCAGCCGTACACCGAATCGGCACGCAGCGAATCCAGCCACGCCACTACCCGCGCATCGTGCGCCTCGTCGCGATGCTTCAAAGAAGGCCCTAGCGCCTTACGCGCCTCAGCCGGATCGCGTCCCTCTTCAATCGCCGCGTCGAGGTGCGCCTGCAGTTCCTCGTCGATCTCGCGGTTCACGTCGCCCGTACGAAACACATTTGCCACGCGCGTCCAGATCGACATCTCACGCCTCCCGCAGCACGCGACTCACAGCCTTCGCCACAGCCTGCCATTTCGGCTCCTCGGTCTCGAGCTGCTTCTTACCCTTCGCGGTCAGCTCGTAGACCCGAGCGCGCCGTCCCGAATCCTTCGTAACCCACTCCGCGCGCACCCAGCTCGCCTCTTCCATCCGGTGCAGCGCCGGATACAGCGAGCCTTCCTCTACGCGCAGCACGTCGCCCGACCTCTCGCGAATCGCGGACATAATCGCGTAACCGTGCAGCCGCCCCTCGCGCCGCAGCGTCTTCAGCACTAGCAAGTCCAGCGAGCCCTGCATCCCATCTGTCTTTCCCATACCCAGCCCTCTCTGTATAAAGACGTCTAAGTATCTGAGTTGATCTAGATCCTGTCAATTAAATTGCGAATTGGTGCTCAAGACGTTGATTCGATCGACGGTTGAATCAATTTAAGCGGGGTCAATTTCGAACCGCATCGAGGGGATATTCAGCCACGCGGTTGGCTGATTTTCCTAAATGTCTCGCCATAAATCACAGGTTATCGTGTATAACGAACTCGATACATGCTGTACCGTTGTCGCAAACGAACATGAAACTCATCGCTCTCCTCGTTATGTATCTGATCAGCCCGCTTGCGGCCCACTGCCAAGTCTCTGCGCAAACACCCGCTCCGGCGCAGATGCCGCAGCCAGGTGATGCCTCACGATATGCTCGCGTCAAACCGATATTTTCGCCATTCGCCCCCTATCCGGAAGAAGCATTAAAGAAGGGGATCGAAGGCACCGTCTTAGTGACCATAGACGTGGATTCGCAAGGCCTCGTAACGAATGTGGTTCCTGCGAGTGGCCCTCCGGAGCTCTTCCAGGCCGCAATCGACAGCGCGAAGCAGTGGAAGTTCAATCCGCCAGAGAATCCGCCAATCCAAGTTCGATACGAAATCAAGTACGGTTACGACCACGAGTGCCCGGGCCCGATTTCTACGCAAGGCGAAATAATTGCCGGTGGACGCCTGGAAACGGCAAACGGCCTGAAATTTTCGTCCGAGGACATCGATTTTGAGTACCTGCTCTGGTATTTCAACACGAAAGTCAGAAAGACGGGCGTTGCAGGAGAAATTATACTTGCGATTACGGCCGATGCTGATGGGCGGGTGAAAAAAGTTCGCGTCGTCAAGTCGCTATCGCCCGAACTCGATAAGGTCACCGTCAAGTCGGCTCGCAAGTGGAAGTTCAAGGTGGTTAAGCGAAATGAGAACTCACGCCCAGGAGAGTTCGAGCTCCCCGTCACTTTTACAGCGTATTGCGGCCAGGACTGGGAAGCGCCTCCGTTCTCGTCGCATTAAAGGCCGCAACCCAGAACACACATCGAGTGGAAGAAACCATCTTTCGGTTCGTCAAAAACCACATGGTTGCGGTAGGGACGACCATCGCTGATCGCCCCCCGCAGTCGGGTAGGACAGTGGCGCGTAGCGGGCTTCGAATGATGCCGACGTTTCCACCGTCCCCCCTATCATTCCGTACGGCGGGTTTTCCCCGGTACGGCTGGAAGGCTGGCATTTCAGACGGTGCCTTCCCGATGCGTCAACGGCTTAAGCCTGCTCCCGGCATTCGCACGCTGCAACATGGTTTGCATCCGTCCTTCGCGCATCTTGTAGTCCGAATCGGTTGTCCCGCTCTGTGTCGGGCCGAGGACTCCTCGACGCGCCGCCTTGGAGTGGGGTTCTACTCCGCCCCAGGGGCCCTCGCTCCGGTCCGGGTTATGCTGTCCCGGTCCATCATCACTTAATCGGCCCCATCCGACCTACTCGCAGGCACACCGCGATTTCGTCGTCTCTGCAACTAATACGCGATGCCTTCGCTGTGCGGGAGCGCCTAGGCGACCCGCGAGTAGTTCCGAGCTTTCGCTTACTATTCCTTCCAGACATGCCGTCCCCTATGTCCCCGGGGAGATTGGAATCGTACTCATCCCGTCTACCTCCGATTCCAACATTGGCCTTCATCGAGTTCTGAGCGGCTCGGCTCTCCCATTTATCCTGCCATCCGCTTCAAGCAGGGCTCGTATTTCGGGGCTTACTGGTTCGCATTCGCTGCGGCCTGTCTGGTTGCTAGCCCCTCTGACGGATCTGACCGGGATTTCTCCCAGCCACAGGAGCTTTTACACCCAGGCTTTCCATGATTCGGTCGCCCTCCTCATTGCTGGATATAACTACGACAGCCTCGGGACCTCCTCTGTCGATGGGACTTTCACCCATTGGAATAGCAGCTAGCTTCGCTGCACCAGAACCGTACGAGCGGCTTTCCCGCATACGGCTCCCACCTTGGATGAGTGACGAAGAGGGTTGCTCCTCGTACACCGCTCCATTCCTGGCACACTCGATTTCCCCGCGCTGTGTCGGGCGAGTGTGGAATGAAACGATGTTCTCCTTGGCCCGCGCCCTTTTCTCCCCAGGCTCCGCCGAAGCTTGCTCTTCTTTGTTCGTCTGGTTCATCGATACTATGGCGCGGTCCGACTCCTCCAGAGCGTGCGTGTCTGCCTTGTGGCTTTGCACCTTCGCAGACCG
>Ga0210394_10000459_pt1 | contig 86588 bp, 72 predicted proteins | sample IncBWC12MmetaG_FD_160121 | JGI IMG/M metagenome (GOLD analysis project Ga0210394, IMG submission 160121) | Forest soil microbial communities from Barre Woods Harvard Forest LTER site, Petersham, Massachusetts, United States - Inc-BW-C-12-M | ecosystem: Environmental > Terrestrial > Soil >...
AGATTCTGGTTGGCATTGTAATTCCGCACGAGGTGCGCCCCGTGCGTGCCTACATAGGCGATGCTGATGGACTGGTTTGTTCCGATCTGGTGCTGTACCTGCAGGTTCCATTCGGAGACCATGGGCGTTATGTTGCTGGGAAGTAATCCCACCACGCTCACACCTGTTGGCGCGGCCAGATTAAACTGTCCTGGCCCCGTCCCGAGGGTAAAGCTTCCCGATGGCAATGGACCTGTGGCGTTCGTGGAGATAAGTTGTGCCGGCGTGCAATTCGGCTGGCAAGGCAGGGAGCCCGTAAGCGTGATGCGGAAGCCCTGCGCATACGTTTCCGTCTGTACTCCGGCAAAAGGCGGATTCTGCGCCAGTTGGTTGCTGATACCGCCACGATCGATAAAGTAGAACAGGCCGTATCCGCCACGCACCACGGTCTTCCCGTCGCCAAGCAAATCATAGGCAAAGCCCAAGCGTGGACCAAAGTTATGGTAGTCGTTGGGAATTAGTGTTCTGGGAGCCCCATTGCTCCCGGCCAAGACCAGCGCGCCGGTAGCCAGGTCAAAATTGGCCATGCGGTTCTCAACTTCCGTTGGCCAAGTGAGAATGTCGTAGCGGAGTCCCATGTTGATGGTTAACCTGCGGGTCACGCGGAAATCATCTTGGGCAAAGAAACCGTTTTCCCAAGTCCGGGTTCCCACCATACCGAGAGGCGAGCCGACTTCATAGTCGTCCACGAAACCAGCGAGCAAGTCGGAAACTTCGTACCCAGTATCCACATGCCCCTGGCCACCATTGCAGCAGGGGCTATTGCCATTTCCCGCTGGCCGGAAACCACCCTTGCCGTAGTTGGGGCGGAAGAGATTGAGTTCGCGGCGAAGGATGGTACCTCCAACTTTTATCGTGTGGCGTCCCTTCGTCCATGTAAGAGTGTCGTTGTAGTTGAATCCGGTCTGAGGTACCAAATAGGGTCCGAAATCTCCGGTGTACTCGATTTGTTGTGCGTATGCCCCAATCAGGGCGATGCCGCCCGTCACGATGTTGTAGCAATTTGCGATGCCGAACTTTGTGCACCACGCGGTACTGCTCAAAGGGGGCTCGTATCCGTATGTGGTCCGGACATAGCCGCTGCGAAATTCGTTGACCACCGTTGGGCTGATCGTTGACGTCAGGCCGACTGAAGCTCCAGAGGGATAGTTGAAATTGGTACCGGAGCCGAAGCCCGAGGGGAGAATTCCCAGGGAAGTTGTGTTGGTCTGGGCTACGTGGCCGTGGCTGTAGCGCACAAACAAGGAGTTCTTCGCGTCGAGAATGTAATCACCGCGAAGGTCCCAGTCGTCCCAATTCTCGATAACTGTTCGATTAAGTTTAAAATTGTGCTGGATAGGGTTGCAATTGGGATCTTCGGCATGCGTGCAATTCGGCTCCGGGTAGGCGTTGAGGTAAGCCAGAGCCGCGGGGTTCAACCGGTTTGCAGGAATGACGTTCGGCTGTGCGCCTGTGCCCATGAACTGCAAAGCGCCGTTGGGGTTTGTGGCTGTTTTCGCTACCGAGCCATCGGTCGTCGGATCGTAAATGACGCCATTTGTCGGCAGGGAAAGTCCGGCGGTCATTGTGGGATCAAGCAGCGCGGAAAAGTCGGCTTCTCCAGCTAAAGCCCCTGTCCCTCGCATAGCGTCCGTCGGAACCGTGGCATACGACGGTCCACTCGGCACGTTTTGCCGCAATCCTTGATAATCACCAAACAGAAAGAGCTTGTTCTTAATCACCGGCCCGCCCGCTGTAAAGCCAAACTGGTTGCGCACAAAACTCGGAGTGGGACTGTCAGGGCTGGTAAAGAAATCCTTGGCGTTCAGTTGCTTGTTGCGGTTGAACCAGAAAACGCTGCCGTGATAGTCGTTTGTGCCGGACTTGATGGAAGTGATCACTAAGGCTCCGCCTGCCCGGCCGTACTGCGCAGGCGCGATATTCGTCTGCACCTTGAATTCATCGATCGCTTCAGCGGGCGAAAAAAGCACAATCGTATTTACCAGCGTTTCGTTATTATCAATTCCGTCCAGAATGAAGTTGTTCGCTTGCGACCGGATTCCATTGACCACCAGCGAAGCCCCGCCTTCCTGCCCGTACCGGAAGGTTTCCGCGTTGCCGCCTGAGCCCGTGGCATTACCGCTGCCTCTTACAACACCGGGAGTCAAAAGGGCGAGTTGCGTAAAATTGCGCCCGTTCAACGGCATCTCCGTGATCTGCTTCGATTCCACGACTTCGCCAAGGGCCGAGTCCTGGGCGTTGATCACCGGCGACCCTGCTTCCACCGTAATCGTTTCCGTTACCTCTCCGACCGACAACTGAAAATCCGCTACACCCAGTTGCGCTACCTGCAATTCCAGGGTTCGCGAAATCTTCTTAAATCCCTTTTGCGCGATGTCTACCCGATAGTTCCCCGGCGGCAGTGCCGACACCGTGTAATACCCCAGTTCGCTCGTCGCCGTCGTGGACAGGCGTCCCGTTTCGACGCTCGTCACATTCACCACCGCCCCCGGCACCGCATTCCCCTGGGGGTCGGTTACCGTGCCCTGCAAGCGCGCCGTATCACTCTGCGCCAGGCATACCGCTGCCGTCGAGAGGACGATCAGCAGAACCAATACCCAATTCCGCAACTGTTTCGGCTTCATTCGATGCCCCTTTTCTTCTTTCGAAATGACTTTTTCCACACCCGAACCTGATCTGCGCCGGGCAGGCCTTTCCCCTCACGCCTCTCGACTTGCGCTGGAACGGGGTTCTAAGCCTTGAATCCCGAGGTTCGAAACATCCCTTTGAGATTGACCGCCCGAACGGGTAATTGCACCCTTGTTGTGCAGCAACTTTTCAAATGCTTGCTATAGAAAGAAGTCTCGCCACGTTTGATACTGTTACACCCAGAACCTCTGCCCTTGCAGTGGGTTCCACCGTTTGTTACGTTGTTACAAACTAATTCTTACGTGGGTTACAGGGGCAGCATGTCAGAGAGAGAGCAACACCTACGCCAGGTGGAGAAGGTTGCCGCCAGCGCCGTCCTCCATGGCTCGGAGTCTTTATGTAAGCTCCTGCGCTATCTCGCTCACCACGCCATCGAACACCCCGGCACCCCGGTAAAGGAATATCAGATCGCTACAGAAGAGTTCGGCCGCCCAGCGGACTTCGATCCTGCCGTCGATTCCATGGTCCGGGTCCAGGCTGGCCGCCTGCGCACAAAGCTCGCCGAGTACTACGCCGGCGAAGGCTCGGCGGACCCCGTTCGTATCGAACTTCCCAAAGGCACCTATACCCTCGTATTCCACAAGAGGGACCCCGCCGCCAAATCCGACCGGCACCTCCACCCTTCACAAGAACACTCTCAGCCCTCCCCTGAGCAGGTTCCTCGCTCCTGGCTGCTTGCCGTGGTGGTGCTTTCTCTGCTCCTCGCCGGCTCGCTTTTGGCTCTCTTTCTCACCCGCAAAACCACTCCCACAATCTTCGCCGGTGATGTGAAACCCGCTCCGGCCGCCTTTCAGACTTTCTGGAAGCCCTTTCTCACCGGCCCCGAAGAGCCTTGGATCGTCTTCAGCAACGCAGCCTTCGTCGGCCGCCCTGAAACCGGCATGAGGTATTACAATTCCTCCCGCGACCCGAAAAACGTGATCTGGGATCACTACACCGGCGTCGGCGAGGTGATTGCCGTTCACAGTCTCGATCAGGTCTTCGGCCTGCTGCACCGCAATCTCCGCGTCAAGCGCGGCAGCCTCTTCTCTCTCGACGACGCTCAGAATACCGACCTGATTTTCGTGGGCTCTCCTTCTGAAAATCTCAATCTGCTGGAGATTCCCGGAACCCGCGAATTCGTCTTCCAGCGCGTGACCGATGGGCCGCGGAAGGGCGATCTCGCCGTTTTCAATGTTCATCCCCAGCCCGGCGAACAGAAATTTTATCTCGCGTCTCCATCGAGCGCGCTCCTCACCGAGGATTATGCCCTGGTCGCTTTCGTCCCTGGACTCAACCCGTCGCGATCCGTCATGATCATCGCCGGCACCACCACCTTCGGCACCCAGGGCGCCGTCGAATACGCCTGCCGCGAAAAATCTGTGCAGGAACTTCTCCTGCGCCTCTCTCTATCCGATACTGGCGAACTCAAGCCCTTTGAGGCCCTTCTTCACGTCAAAATCGCCAAAGGCGTTCCCGTCGAAACCGACCTCGTCTCCCTTCGCAAAGTCGCCACTCCCTAACTTCCTGCCCCTAAAACGTAACTTTGTCCCGCGCTGGTTCATCTGAATTTTCGTCTTGTGATAAAGTTTCGGGACGGTGTCACCCGCCCGGGTTATCCGCTTTAAGAGGTACGCCAAATCGCCGGTTTTTGAAGTACAATGCCCCCGCTTCCTGCCGAGCGGTGTCCCCGGCAAGCGTCCCTCGTCCCTGGGCATACTTTTCCCTGCGAAGGAGCCTTTGTGAGCCAGCCAAATCCTGCTTTATCCTCCGAAGGAGTCCCCGTGAGCCAGCCAAATATTGACCAGCTCTGTATCAACACCATCCGCACACTTTCGATCGACGCCGTGCAGCAGGCCAACTCCGGCCATCCCGGCGCTCCCATGGGTCTGGCTCCCGTGGTCTACTCGTTGTGGCAAAGTTTTCTCCGCTACGATCCCGCCGATCCGCTCTGGCCCAACCGCGATCGGTTCGTTCTCTCCGCCGGACACGCTTCCATGCTCCTTTATTCCACACTGCATCTCGCCGGAGTCCGCGCCGTAAATAAAAACGGCGAAGTCCAAAAAGAACTTTCCGTTCCGATGGACGAGATCAAGCGCTTCCGTCAGCTCGGCAGCCGCACTCCGGGACACCCAGAATCGCACATCACCACCGGCGTTGAGACCACCACCGGCCCGCTCGGTCAGGGCATCGCCAACAGCGTCGGTATGGCCATCGCCTCCAAATGGCTGGCCGCCAATTTCAATCAGCCCGGCTTCGATCTTTTCAATTTCCGCGTCTATTCCGTCTGCGGCGATGGCGATTTGATGGAAGGCGTGGGCGGTGAAGCCGCTTCTCTCGCCGGCCACCTCGCCCTTTCCAATCTTTGCTGGATCTACGACAACAATCGCGTCACGCTCGACGGCCCGGCAAGCTGGTCCTTCAGCGAAGACATGATGACCCGCTTTGTCGGCTACGGCTGGAACGTCACCCGCGTCGCTGACGCCAACGACCTCGTCCAGCTTTCCCGCGCCTACAAGACTTTTCTCAATACCACCGACAAGCCCACGCTCATCGTCGTGGACAGCCACATCGGCTACGGCTCCCCGCACAAGCAGGATTCCTACGAAGCCCACGGCGAGCCGCTCGGCGAAGAGGAAGTGAAGCTCGTAAAAAGGAATTACGGCTGGCCCGAGGACGCCAAGTTCCTCGTCCCCGACGGCGTCTACCAGCAGTTCCAGAACGGCGTCGGCGCGCGCGGCAACGAAGAACGCACCAAGTGGAACGCCCTCTTTGCCGAATACGCAAAGAAATTCCCCGAACTCGCCGCCCGCCTGTCGAAAATGCAGCGCCGCGAGCTCCCCGACGGCTGGAACAAAAATCTTCCCAACTTCCCTGCCGACCCGAAAGGCATGGCCACCCGCGAAAGCTCCGGCAAAGTTCTCAATGCCCTCGCGCAGAATATTCCCTGGCTCGTCGGTGGCTCCGCCGATCTCGCCAAGTCCAACAAGACGAATCTCGTCTTCGAAGGCGCCGGTGATTTCTTCACCAATGAATACAAGGGCCGCAACATCCACTTCGGCGTGCGCGAACACGGCATGGGCGCCGCCGCGAATGGCCTCACCCTCACAGGACTGCGCGGCTTCTCGGCCACCTTCTTCAATTTCAGCGACTACATGCGCGCCAGCATGCGCCTCGCTGCGCTCATGGAAATTCCCGTCCTCTTCATCTTCACTCACGATTCCATCGGCGTCGGCGAAGACGGCCCCACCCACCAGCCCGTCGAGCAACTTGCTGCCTTCCGCGCCATGCCCAACATGCTCGTGTTTCGCCCTGGCGACGCGAACGAAGTCACCGAATCCTACAAAGTCGCCATCCAGCACACCCACGGGCCTTCGACGCTCGTCTTCAGCCGCCAACCCATGCCCACCATCGACCGCACCAAATATGCGCCCGCTTCCGGCGTCGCCAGGGGCGCCTACGTTCTCGCCGACGCCGACGGGGGCAAACCCGAAGTAATCCTCATGGGCACCGGCACTGAGCTCCAGCACTGCGTCGCCGCCTACGAAAAACTCAAAGCCGAAGGCATCAAGGCGCGCGTCGTCAGCATGCCCTGCTGGGAAATTTTCGACGAGCAGGATGCCGCCTACAAGGAAAGCGTTCTACCCGCCGGCGTCACCGCGCGTGTTTCCATCGAAATGGCCGCTACGCTCGGCTGGGACCGCTACGTCGGCGCAAAGGGCAAAATCATCGGCATGCGGTCCTTCGGCGCTTCCGCACCACTGAAAGATCTGTTGCCAAAATTTGGCTTCGGGCCAGACTTCGTCGTCATCGCAGCGAAGCAACTGCTCGGAAAGTAGCCTGGCTATGAAAGTTGTCATCGGTTCGGATCACGCGGGCTTTCAAATGAAAAACGCCATGGGCGTTTTGCTGGCCTCGCTCGGCCACGAGGTTCTCGACGTTGGCGCATACAACGAAAATCCTTCCGACTATCCCGATTTCGCCGAAGCCGTGGGCAAGGCTGTGCTCGACGGTCGCGCCGAACGCGGCGTCCTCATCTGCGGCAGCGGTGTCGGCGCCACCGTCGCCGCCAACAAACTCCGCGGCATCCGCGCCGGCATGTGCACAGACACCTACTCCGCCCATCAGGGCGTCGAGCACGACAATATCAATGTCCTTGTTCTGGGCTCGCGCATCACCGGTGAAAAAGTTGCCGAAGAGCTTGTTCGCGCCTACATGGGCGCCAAATTCACCAATGAAGAGCGCCACGTTCGCCGCCTCGCCAAGGTGAAAGCTCTCGAGGACAAGATGTGCCAGAGTTGAAATTCTAAGCCCCCTGCCTCCGAGGGGCGTAGAATTGGTTTGCAGGCCCTTTTGACACTATAAGGAGAAGTGCTATGACAACCTCTGTAACGGCCCCGAATACCGGAACCGAGCCCGCAGCCAATCCGCTGAAAGGCCTCCTCGCCTACGGCCAGTCTCCCTGGATGGACTACATCCGCCGCGACCTGCTTACCGGTGGCGGCCTGAAAAAATTTATCGCCGAGGACGGCCTGCGCGGTCAGACCTCCAACCCCACCATCTTTGAAAAGGCCATCCACGGCAGCACTCTCTACAACGACATCCTCAATTCCCCCGAAGCCAAATCCCTCAACGCCAAGCAACTCTACGAAAAAATCGCCATTCGTGACGTCCAGGACGCATGCGATATCTTCCGTCCCGTCTACGACGAGACCAAGCACCGCGACGGCTATGTCAGTCTCGAAGTCTCTCCCTACCTCGCCAACGACACCAACGGCACTATTGAGGAAGCCCGCCGTCTCTGGAAAGCAGTCAATCGCCCCAACGTCATGATCAAAGTCCCCGCCACTCCGGAAGGCGTCCCCGCCATCCGCCAGCTTCTTGAAGAAGGCCTGAACATCAATATCACGCTGCTGTTCGCGCAGTCTGCCTACGAAAAGGTAGCCGAAGCCTTCATCGCGGCTCTTGAAGCCCGCGCCGCCAAGGGCCAGCCCATCAACCAAATCGCCAGCGTCGCCAGCTTCTTCGTCAGCCGCATTGACTCGCTTATCGACGGCAAAATCGACGCCATGCTGAAAACCGCTGCCGGCGACGCAAAAACTCTCCTCGAAAGCCTTCACGGCACCATCGCCATCGCCAACGCCAAACTCACCTACAAGAAATATCAGGAACTGTTTGGCGGCCCGCGCTGGAAGGCTCTCGCTGCAAAAGGCGCCCAGACCCAGCGCCTCCTCTGGGCAAGCACCAGCACCAAGAATCCCAAGTACCGCGACGTCCTCTACGTCGAAGAACTCATCGGCGCAGACACCGTGGACACCATTCCGCCCGCAACCTTTGACGCCTTCCGCGATCACGGCAAGCTCCGCCCCAGCCTCACCGAAGACGTCCCCGGGGCCGCTCGCCACATGGAAAATCTCGCCAGGGCCGGCATCTCCATGAAGGAAGTCACCGAGCAACTCGTCGCCGACGGCGTAAGACTTTTCGCGGAAGCCTTCAAGACACTTCTCGAAGCAACCGGGAAGAGCGCCGGAGTGAAAGCGTGAGTCTAAACAAAATCTCCCACAAGCTGCCCCCAGCCCTGGCCGAAGGAGTGAAGACCTCCCTCGCTGACTGGAAAACCAATAATAAGGTCGCGCGCCTCTGGCAGAAGGACCCGTCCCTCTGGACCGGCACCGACGAAGGCAAGTGGCTCGGCTGGCTCAGTGTCGTTGATGAGCAGTTGAAAGAACTCCCCAACCTCAAGAAGCTCGCGGCGGAAATCAAGAAAGCCAAATTCCGTCATGCAGTGCTTCTCGGCATGGGCGGCTCCAGCCTCTGCGTCGAAGTCCTCCGCCTCACCTTCGGCAAATTCGGCGGCTACCCCGAACTGCACGTGCTCGATTCCACTGACCCCGCTCAGGTCAAGGCCGTCGAGAAAAAACTCGACCTGAAGAAGACCCTCTGCATCGTCTCTTCGAAATCCGGCAGCACCCTCGAACCCAACATCTTTAAGCAGTATTTCTACGAGCGCATCCGTCAAAAAGTCGGCGAGAAAGAAGTCGGCAGCCATTTCATCGCCGTCACCGATCCCGGCTCCAAGATGGAGCAGGTCGCAAAAGACGGCCACTTCCGCCACATCTTTCCGGGTGTTCCGAGCATTGGCGGCCGCTATTCCGCGCTCTCGCATTTCGGCACCGTTCCCGGCGCCATCATGGGCCTCGAACTTTCGAAATTCCTGAAGATCACCCAGAAGATGGTCAAAGCCTGTGGCCCGGCCACCGCTCCGGAGAAAAATCCTGGCGTCATCCTCGGCACCATCCTCGGCGTCGCCGCCAATCATGGCCGCGACAAAATCACCATCTTCACTTCCCCTGGCATTTCCGATCTCGGCGCGTGGCTCGAACAGCTCATCGCCGAATCCACTGGCAAGGTCGGCAAGGGCATCATTCCCGTCGATCGCGAAAAAATCGGCAAGCCCGCGGTGTATGGCAGCGATCGCGTCTTTGCCTATCTGCGCCTGGCCAAGGAAAACAACCGCGCGATGGACGCCGCCGTCACTGCTCTTGAAAAAGCCGGCCATCCCGTCGTTCGGATCGTCCTCGGCACCAGGTTCGACCTCGGCCAGGAATTCTTCCGCTGGGAGATTGCCACCGCGACCGCCGGCTCCATCATCGGCATCAACACCTTCAACCAGCCCGATGTCGAAGCCAGCAAAATCGAAACCCGCAAGCTCACCAGCGAATACGAAGCCACCGGCAAGCTTCCCTCCGAAGCTCCGTTCTTCGAGGACCAGGGCCTCAAGCTCTTTGCCGATGAGAAAAACGCCGCCGTCCTCAAGAACAACGCGGATCTCTCTGGAGTTCTGCGCACCCATCTTGGACGCATCGGCGCCGGCGACTACTTCGCCCTTCTCGGCTACATCCAGATGAACGACGCCCACGAAAAATCCCTGCAGGCCATCCGTCACCAGGTTCGCGACGCCAAAAAATCCGCCACCTGCCTCGGATTCGGTCCTCGCTTTCTCCACTCGACCGGCCAGGCCTACAAGGGTGGCCCGAACTCCGGCGTTTTTCTCCAGCTCACCTGCGATGACGCCGCCGATATTCCCGTCCCCGGGCAAAAATTCACGTTCGGCATTGTTAAAGCCGCCCAGGCGCGTGGCGATTTCGCCGTGCTCTCCGATCGCGATCGCCGGGCGCTGCGCATTCACCTTGGCAAGAACGTGAAAGGTGACCTCGCGAAGCTCGCGAAAGCCGTCAAACAGGCCCTGGCCTAGTTCGAAAATTTTCAGTTTCCATTTCTCGCGGAGGAACTTCCAATGCAACTCGGCATGATCGGACTTGGCAGGATGGGCGCCAACATGGTGCGGCGTCTCCAGAAAAATGGCCATCAGTGCGTCGTTTACGACCGCAGCCCGGAATCGGTGAAGCAACTCGTTGGCGATGGCGCCACCGGCTCCACTTCCCTCGACGACTTTATCGGCAAGCTGCAAAAGCCGCGCGCCATCTGGCTGATGGTTCCAGCAGCCGTCGTCGACGCCACCATCGCCGATCTGGCTCCGAAACTCAGCAAGGACGACATCCTCATCGACGGCGGCAACTCCTACTACATTGACGACATCCGCCGGGCCAAGGAACTCGCTCCGAAGGGGATTCATTACGTTGATGTCGGCACCAGCGGTGGCGTTTGGGGTCTCGAACGCGGCTACTGCCAGATGATCGGCGGGGAGCTCGCCATCGTGAAACACCTCGATCCCATCTTCAAAACCCTCGCTCCCGGCCGCGGCAAGGTAGACCGCACGCCCGGCCGCGAAAAAGCCTCCGGCACTTCCGAAGAAGGCTATCTCCACTGCGGCCCCTCCGGCGCAGGCCACTTCGTAAAAATGGTCCACAACGGCATCGAGTACGGCCTCATGGCCGCCTACGCCGAAGGTCTGAACATTCTGAAACACGCCAACGCCGGAAAGTCTCATCGCGAAGTAGACGCTGAAACCACGCCGCTCCGCAATCCGGAACACTATCAGTACGATTTCAATCTCGCCGATGTCGCCGAAGTCTGGCGCCGCGGCAGCGTCGTCGCCTCCTGGCTGCTCGACCTCACCGCCATCTCTCTTCTCGATCAGCCCACGCTCGAGCGTTTCTCCGGCCGCGTATCCGATTCCGGTGAAGGCCGCTGGACCATCCTTGCCGCCATCGAGTCCACTACGCCCGCGCCCGTGCTCACCGCTTCGCTCTACCAGCGCTTCATTTCCCGCGGTGAAGACGACTTCGCAGCAAAACTTCTTTCCGCCATGCGTTTCCAGTTCGGTGGTCACATCGAAAAGAAAGCCGGGCACTAAGCCGCGAAGCCGGAAATCGCGCGCCCCATTCCAAGATAGGATCGTGTTCCATGAACACCAATCATGCTGAGGCACCCAGTGCCACCGCTGCCTGCGCCATGGTCATCTTCGGCGCCACCGGCGACCTCACCAAGCGCAAACTGCTCCCTGCTTTGCTTAATCTCGCCCAGGAAAAAGTTCTGCCCCAGCATTTCGCCATCATCGGCGTGGCCGGTGGCGAGGCCACCACGGAATCCTTCCGCAAGTCGCTGACCGCGGAAATCCCGCAATTCGCGCCCGATCCCATCGACCTCAAGATGTGGGACTGGCTCGTCGAGCGCATCTATTTCGTCCCCGGCGATTTCGCCAATCCCGACACCTACAAGCGCCTTCAGGTTCAGCTTGAGACCGTGAACAAAAACCACGGCTGCAGCGGCAACAATTTTTTCTACCTCGCCGTCGCCCCGCGCTTTTTCGCCACCATCGTCCAGCAACTTGGCGCGGCGGGGCTGACGAAAGAAGAAAACGGCAAGTGGGCCCGCGTGATCGTCGAAAAACCCTTCGGCCACGATCTCCAATCTGCAATTCAACTCAACACCGAACTCAAGAAAGTCCTCACCGAAAAGCAGATCTACCGCATCGACCATTACCTCGGCAAAGAAACCGTCCAGAACGTCATGGTCTTTCGTTTTTCCAACAACATCATCGAACCTCTCTGGAATCGCCACTATATTGACCACGTCCAAATTACCGCCGCCGAAACCGTCGGCGTCGAGCATCGTGGCGGTTTCTATGAAACCGCCGGCGCCCTCCGCGACATGGTTCCCAACCACCTGTTCCAACTCCTGACCATGACCGCAATGGAGCCGCCCATCTCCTTCGACGCCGATGAAGTCCGCAATAAGCAGGCCGAAATCCTTCACGCTATCCAGCCGCTCACCCCCGAAGAAGTCCTCACCAACGCCGTACGCGGCCAATACGGCCCGGGTGATGTGGACGGCAAGCACCTCCCGGGCTATCGCGAGGAACCCGATGTCGATCCCCAATCGAATACCGAAACTTTCGTCGCCCTGAAGCTTTTGGTGGACAACTGGCGTTGGGCCGGCGTTCCCTTTTATCTCCGCACTGGCAAAAGCCTCGCCCAACGCACCACTGAAATCGTTGTCCAATTCCGCCGCACTCCCTTCGTCCTTTTTCGCAACACCACCGTCAAAAACATCGAAACCAACCGCATGGTCATTCACATCCAGCCCGAGGAAGGCATCTCTCTCAGCTTTGGCGCAAAAGTGCCCGGCTCGGTCATGCGTCTCGGCCTCGTCAACATGGACTTTGACTACGACACCTATTTCGGCACCGAGCACAGCACCGGCTACGAACGACTGCTCCGCGATTGCATGGCCGGCGACGCCACGCTCTTCCAGCGCGCCGACATGGTTGAAGCCGGCTGGAGCGTCATCCAGCCCATCCTCGACGTCTGGCACGCCCTCCCCGCGCGCAACTTCCCGAATTACCCTGCCGGCTCCTGGGGCCCCGCCGAAGCCGACGAGTTGCTCGCTCGCGATGGCCGCACCTGGCGCCGCATTGGTGAGGAAGATGTTGACCTGCGCAGCAAGCACCTCGCCGAGAGGAAGGCTGCAACCACTTGATGCCCGCGCCGGCCCAACGCGATATCCGCATCCTCGCTGACCCCGCCGCGGTCACTCGCCGCGCCGCGGACGAATTCGTCAAGGCCGCGTCGGAATCCATCGCGAAAAACGGCGTCTTCAACGTCGCCCTCGCAGGCGGCTCCACGCCCAAATCTCTTTACGCCATGCTCGCCGACGATCCCGTCTATCGCGCCAAGATCGCCTGGGACAAAATGCGTGTCTTTTTCGGCGATGAACGCCACGCCCCTCCCGACAGCCCCGAAAGCAATTTCCGCATGGCCGGCGAAGCGCTCTTTTCCAAAGGCCTCCTGAAGCCGGAACAGATCGCCCGCATCAAGGGCGAATACCCCGACCCCGAAAAAGCCGCGCTGGAATACGAGCAGGTTCTACGCGCATACTTCCAGTTGAAGGACGGCGAGTATCCTCGCTTCGACCTGGTGCTCCTCGGTATGGGCGATGAAGGCCACACCCTCTCGCTCTTTCCTGGCACCAGGGCGCTTCACGCCTCCCCCCGCATCGTGGTCCGCAACTGGGTCGGCAAATTTTACACCGAGCGCATCACCATCACGTCCGAGACCGCGAATCACGCGAACCGCGTCATGTTCCTGATCACCCGCGCCGACAAGGCTCCGGCCCTTAAAGCTGTCCTTGAAGGGCCTTACGAGCCCGAACAACTTCCCGCTCAGCTAATTCAACCCGAGAGCGGCAACGCCCTCTGGCTCATCGACAGCGACGCCGCTAAAATGTTAACGGTAGGCACTAGAGAGTAAAGTGTAGAATTTCCGTTGACCGCATACGGTCGAGCAGGTTTTGGTTTTGTTTTTGGTTTTGTTATCTGTTATCTGATCGCTGTAAGCCGATTTGGATCTTAGCGATTACTGATTGCCGATTCTTCCAGGAGACACCAATGGCCACCGCAACTCTCAGCAACATCGAACAACTCCTCGGCTCCAAAGCCGAATCGCTCCTCGGGTTCAAATCCCCCAAAATCCCGAGGGAACGCCTGCATCTCCCAGGCCCTGATTTCATTGACCGCATCTACGCCCTCACCGACCGCAACGTCCGCGTCCTCACCAATCTAGAGCGGCTTTTCGGCACCGGACGCTTGGGCAAGAGCGGCTATCTCTCGATCCTTCCTGTCGACCAGGGCATCGAGCACTCCGCCGGAGCCAGCTTCGCCAAGAATCCCGACTACTTCGACGGCGAAAACATCGTCAAGCTCGCCGTCGAGGGCGGCTGCAACGCCGTCGCTTCCACTTTCGGCGTTCTCGGCTCCGTCGCCCGCAAGTACGCCCACAAAATTCCCTTCATCGTAAAAATCAATCACAACGAACTCCTGACCTATCCGAACAAAGCCGATCAAATTCTCTTTGGCACCGTCGAAGAAGCCTACAACATGGGCGCAGCCGCCGTCGGCGCTACCATTTACTTCGGCTCCGACCAGAGCGGCCGCCAGATCGTCGAAATCAGCCAGGCCTTCGCCAAGGCCCACGATCTCGGCATGGCCACCGTCCTCTGGTGCTATCTCCGCAACAACGCGTTCAAAAAGGACAAGGATTATCACGTCTCCGCCGATCTCACCGGCCAGGCCAATCACCTGGGCGTCACCATCCAGGCCGACATCATCAAGCAAAAGCTTCCCGAAAATAACGGCGGCTATGCGGCCCTCAACATCGGCGATTCCAGCTACGGAAAGTTCGACAAGCGCATCTACACCGACCTCGCCAGCGATCACCCGATCGATCTCACGCGCTACCAACTCGCCAACTGCTTTATGGGCCGCTCCGGTCTCATCAACTCTGGGGGTGCTTCCGGCGCCAACGATTTCGAAGACGCCGTCGCCACCGCCGTAATCAACAAGCGCGCGGGAGGCACGGGCCTCATCAGCGGCCGCAAAGCGTTCCAGCGCCCCATGCCCGAAGGCATAAAACTCCTCAACGTTATCCAGGATGTGTACCTAAGCAAAGACATAACCGTAGCCTGATTTCCCTCTTCCCGGATGCCCACACGCCGCCTTCGCGTGTGGGTTTTTGTAATGGCGAAACTCGATGGATCTGTCTTCCCATTCTCCTTGCCGTGTACTCCGCCACTCCCTTTCTGATCCTCTCTCTGTCTCGTTAATTCTTGACTCTTTGACCTCCTCCTCTTCCCTGCACCATAAACCTCCGGGCAACATCTCATGTTTATAGTGATCTGAAACTGGAGGCCCTATGCCAACCCTTCTCGAAGGTAAATCCATCGCCATCACCGGCGGCGACCAGGGCATCGGCCGCGCCATCGCTGAACGCCTCGCCCACGACGGCGCCGACGTCGCCATATGCTATCGCTCCAACCAATCCGGCGCCCAGGAAGTCGTCGCCCAAATAACCAGGCTCGGCCGACGCGCCGCCTCCATCCAGTGCGACGTCGGCAAGATCCGAGACGGCCAGCGCTTCATCGCTGAATCCATCGCGCAACTCGGCAAGCTGGACATCCTTATCAACAACGCAGGTCTCGAACGTCGCGCCGATTTCTGGGACGTCACTGAAGCCGACTTCGACGCCGTCCTCGACGTCAATCTCAAAGGACTCTTCTTTCTCACCCAGGCTTTCGTCCGCCATCGCATGCAGGCCAAATCCGGCGGAAAAGTCATCAACATCAGTTCGGTCCACGAAGAGCTTCCTTTTCCGCATTTCGCATCGTACTGCGCCAGCAAAGGCGGGTTGAAAATGCTCACCCGCAATCTCTCCATCGAACTCGCACCCCTGGGTATCACTATTAACTCCATCGCGCCTGGGGCTATTGAAACCCCCATCAACAAGAATCTCCTCAACGATCCCGCCAAGCTCAATGCCCTGCTCCAGAACATTCCCCTGAAGCGGCTTGGTAGTCCCTCCGACGTCGCTTCCCTCGCTTCCTTCCTCGCCTCCAGCGAATCCTCTTATATCACCGGCACCACCTTGTTCGTGGATGGGGGCCTGCTGTGGAACTATCAGGAGCAATAAACGGTCCGGTTTTGCTCCAAATCAAAATCTTCACTGAATTCGATCGAAATTTTCCGACGTATCGGTAACGGCAACTGGGCGACAATCAATCGATGCGCACGCGCTTTCGCTGCCCCTAAGATAGACCTGTAGTTTGTGGAAGGAGAGAAGAATGCCGAAGACTACCGCAACCCCAGCGCCCAAGGCAAGAAAAGCCGCCCCAACAAAATCCAAGCCCACGCAGGATCAGATCGCCGCCCGCGCCTACGCAATCTATCTCGAACGCGGCTCCACTCCCGGCGACCCCATGCAAGACTGGCTCCGCGCCGAACAGGAACTCGCCGCGTTGGCAAAAAAATCCGGCTCCAAATCCAAGGTAATCACCATCGCCGCCTGAGTCCGGCAAGCTCCTGCAGCGGCCGATCTTCAGATCGGCCTGAATAGCTCTTAGGTAGGAAACCTGGGAAACCTCTGGCTCTTAAGGAATCGCAAAATGTGATTCTTGCCATTCTGGGCCTGTCCTGCTAAGGATAGGCGAGGAACCTCAACGGTTCCCGCAAACGTCGAATTGGGAGGATCTTCCCACCGGCCACTTCCCCGTCTACGCCCTCGTCAAAACCGCCGCCCGCGCCGCCTCCAGCAACTTCGCCGCGTTCCCCCGAATATCTCCATGCCCGAACACCGCGCTTCCGGCAACCAGCAATTCCGCTCCTGCCTTCACGACATCCGCCACCGTTTCCAGGTCCACGCCGCCATCCACCTCAATCCGAAAATCCAGCTTTCTTTCCGCCCGCAGTCTAGCCAGCGCCGCAATCTTGTTCAACGCATTCGGAATAAATTTCTGGCCCCCAAATCCAGGATTCACGCTCATCACCAGAACATGATGCACCAGGTCCAGCACCTCCGTCAGCATCTCCACCGGCGTAGCGGGATTGATCACCACGCCCGGTTTGCACCCGTGCGAAGAAATCAGGTGCAGCGTCCGGTCCAGATGCACCGTAGCCTCCTGGTGAACCGAAATCCAATCTGCGCCCGCATCCGCAAACTCCGGCACAAACAAATCCGGGTTCTCAATCATCAAATGGCAATCCAGCGGCACCTTCGCCACTTTCCGCAAACTCTTCACGAGCGGCGGCCCTAGCGTGATATTCGGCACAAAGTGCCCGTCCATCACATCCACATGCAGAATCGTTCCGCCGCCCTCAATAGCCTGCTGCGCATCGCTGCCGAGTTGCGCGAAATTCGATGCCAGGATCGACGGCGCAAGTTCAATTTTCATAGCCAGCTTCCCACTCTTTCTTCCAAACCCAAATTATACGCCGCAGCTCGCGAAATCACGCGATTCCTTGGAGCGGCCGCAACCGGTCGGGGGCTTCTGTGGACGTATCGAGATCGAACAGCTGTCATTCTGAGCCTATCTGGCAAGGACAGTCGAAGAACCGCAACTTCAATCATCCCGCTCAATTCAAATCTGATCGCTCACACCTCCACCTCTCTCCACTGGACCGAACACCTTCTCCGGCTGCTCTCCCTCGCCAACTCCAATCCCACCATCACCTGTAACGCCTGCTCCGGCGTAACCTCTAACTCCGCCTTCCCCAAAATCGCATCCCGCACATTCGCGTAAAAATCCCGCCAATCCCCAAACGATTCCACTTTCCATTTCCTCACTTTTCCCCCATCCACCTGCGTCACTTGCCCAAAGTTCTCCGGCTTCTCGAGCATCCAGGATTCCCCCGGCCCCGGTGTCCTCGTGCGCAGCACGCTCTCCAGCGGATCAAACTCCTTCTTGAAATAAGTCCCGTTCGTCCCCATCACCACAAACCGCGGCCGCAGCTCCGCGCTCAACATCGACTCCCCCAGCACCGCCATCTGACTCCCCGGAAAATGCAGCCAGATATCGAACGCATCATCGGTAACAAATCCCTCACGCTCCGTGCGCACATCCGCCGTCACCCGCTCCGGCGCCCCAAACAGTGTCAGCGCATAATCCAGCAGGTGCGGCCCCAAATCCGCCAGCACCCCGCTCCCCGGCCCCGGCACTTCCCGCCAAGCCCCCGGTTTCAGTTTCGGCCGAAACCGATCATAGTGCGCCTCAAACCGCACAATCCTTCCCAGCTCCCCGCCAGCTACCAGTTTCCGCAGCGCCTGAAAATCCGCGTCAAACCTTCGGTCGTGATACACCGTCAGAATCCGTCGAAGCTTCCTTGCCGCCCGCAGCAACTCCACTGCCTCTTCGACTGTATTCGTGAACGGCTTGTCCACCACCACATCCCGCCCCGCCTCCAGGCACTCGATCGCAAACGGAAAATGGGTCTGGTTCGGTGTAGCGACGACCACCAGCCGGATTGTCCGAATCGCCAGCAACTCTTCGAGACTCCGCACAATCTGCGCATCCGGATAAATCTTCTTCGCCTCATCGCCCGTCCGCTCGACCACCGCCGCCAGCCGCAACCCCTCCACCGCCTGAATCACCGGCGCATGAAACCCGCGCCCCGCCAATCCAAACCCCACCAGCCCCACTTCAATCAAGACGCATCCTCCCCCCAAATCCCCAACGCGCGAAAAGTGTATCACCTCCCGATCGGGCTCCTAGCACTGTCGGCCTTTCTAGAGCCTGGCGTCCGCGGGGGGCCGCTCTTCTGTTTGAGTGCGGAAACCCAGCTTCCGCTTTTACGGCCTCAAACCCACCTCCAAACCTCCTGCCAATCTTGCGCCCACAACGGCCGGCGCACGCATTTATCCGCGCAGCGTCAGATCCGAAGATCGGCCATTCCAATTCCCCTTCTCCGTCTTTCTCTCCTCCACCCCCGCGTTATATCCTTCCCCCAGTGCAAAACTCCTCTTCTCCTCCACAAGCCCCCACCCAAGGCCTCTATCTCGGCCTGGTCATCACCGTCCTCGCCGTCCTCGCCTACGCCGCCTACATCACCATCCAATTCGCCGGCCTCCGCAAACTGCAAAGCGACCTCGTCGACCGCAACCGCCGCGACTCTCTCCAACTTCTCCGCATCCAGAACGATCTCAACTCCCTCGGCCTCGCCATGCGCGACATGCAGGATCCCACCGAGCCTTACCCCATCCTGGCCTGGGTTCCGCAATTCGAACGCATCCGCAACGATCTCGTGGACGCCCTCGAACAGGAATCCGCCCTCTCAGAAGCCACTCCGACCGCCGATCAGCGCGGCTATCTCAATCAGTCCCTCGCCCAGTTCTGGGACTCAGTAAATCGCATGTTCTCCCTCGCCGAAGCCGGCTCTGAATCCGCCGCCGCCGAGCAAATCCGGGACACGTTGCAACCCCGCCAGGCCGCTCTCACCTCCGCCGTCTCACGGCTTCTTGTAGAAAACAACGAAGCCGAGGAACGCGCCGCCGCCCGTATCTCCGCCATCTACGATCGTGTCCAGCGCCAACTCTACTTCTTCCTCGCCGCCATCCTCGTCGCCATCGTCGTCACCAGCCTTTATCTCATCCGCAACAATCGCGGCCTCTTCGCCAAAGTCGCCGAGCTCTCCTCGCAACGCAGCGACCTCGCGCAAAAACTTATCGCCACGCAGGAATCCACCCTCCGCCACATCTCTCGCGAACTCCACGACGAATTCGGCCAGGTGCTCACGGCCATCGGCTCGTTAGTCGGCCGCACGGGAAAGCATCTCCCTGCCGATTCCCCCGTCCACGCCGATCTCCAGGAAGTCCAGGCCGTCGCGCAATCCACGCTCCACAACATCCGCAGCCTCTCGCAAGCCTTGCATCCCGTCCTCCTCGACGAAGTCGGCCTCGTCTCCACTCTCGACTGGTACATCCCCACCGTGGAAAGGCAGACCGGTCTTCGGCTTCACTATGAAAAGTCGGGAGACACCTATCCCGTGGCAGCATCCGCAGGCGTCCAGATCTATCGCGTCCTCCAGGAAGCGCTCAACAATGTCGCCCGCCATTCCGGCGCCAAAGAAGCCTGGATTCGTTTGCGGTTCGAGCCTTTCGCGCTGATTGTTGAAATCGAAGATCGCGGCAAGGGTTTTCTTCCAGCGGAAGGCCTGACCGGCATCGGCCTGGTCGCCATGCGCGAACGAGCCGAAATTCTTGGCGGCTCCCTAAACGTCTACTCGCCGCCCGCCGGTGGCGCCATCGTTCATCTCGAAGTCCCTCGCGAGCACGTGGAACCTCACGCCGAATAAATTCACGGTACTCCTCGCTGACGACCGCCCCCTCGTCCCCCCTCCAGACGGAAGCTTTCTATCCCTTCTTCGGAGGATCGGCACGGGGGGAGCGGTCGCCCGCTCCCGCCTGCCATAGGCGCGGCGGGGACGCGGGTTAACCCTGGGCCCCCCGCACAGATCCGTATGGGCAGGATTGCTGCATACGGCCCTTACCGCAGATACCTGGCGTTGAAACGCATGGCAGGACAAGGGGTCGAGGATCACGGCACTCGGGATCCACCGAGCGGCAAGCGGCCCTGCAGTGCATCCGACATGCTCGGCATAAAAAAAACCGGGTCCCTAGACCCGGTTCTTTGGAGATATGGGGAAATGCCTGGTACGCCTTAACGGATTAACTTTCTCCGAGTGATTCCACAGAGGCTCAAAAGGCCGCTGCCAAGGAGAAACATGGTCGAAGGTTCAGGTACGCCTGTCCCGCCGCGATTTGCGCCGGATCCAATTTGGTTCCAGTTGATGGACTCATTTCCGTCTTCACCGAAAGCCGAGTTGTTGACGAAATCCCAGCCGCCAGTGTTGAGAATCTGGCCGCTGTCGGTCGCCGAAAACGCAATGCCATTTACAAAGAACGAAACGACGGGAGCATGTGCCGCGCATGAGGCAGCAAAGGTTGAAGCGGCTAGAATAGACGGCGTGCTCGAACAGCCTCCGATTCCGTTGTTGCCACCAACAAGCGGGTCGAGTGAGGCCGGAGGAAACCCTCCGAACATCCCGAAATCGCTGGTATCGAAGTTGTAGGAACCTGTCTGGGTGAAGATTCCGACCTGGCCCGGATTGAGGACCAGCGGATTCCAAAAGTTGAATACTTGCGCACCACCGTTAAAAGTCACCGTAAAACCGGTAATGGTAAGCGTCGTGCCGCCGGTGTCGTCAATCCGTATTGCTCCGGTGTCCAACGATTGCCCAGCTGGTGTTTGCGATACGACATTCGCACCCCCAAGCCACGGGGTGGGGAAAAATCCACTGGGCCGAAGATTGTCAGCATAGCCGACAAAGACAGTAAAGCCGTCGGCCCTTGCCATTGATGGAAAAACCAAGACCCCCACAAATGCAACCAAAACGAGCAACCTGACCATTTTTGTCACTAGTATCCTCCTAGGCGGAGCAACTGACCTGGCAAAACAGCATGACAAAACGGAGCAGTTCGGGCACCAATCGTACGGTTTTACAGGTGGTTATAACTTGTTGAAACTGAGCATTGTATTTGACGGATTCGAGGCACTGCCCGTTTCCTGCGGAATAATTTTGCATATTAGATGCACGGATTTGCTCCAAACTACTGTAAAGACAACTACAATGGGCACGACTGGCGGCAGGCCTGCTCAAGGGAATCGTCAAGTTGCCTCGGGCGACGAACTACCTCAGCCCGAAAGTCGAACGCCATCAGAAAGCGACAAATCAAGGGAGATCCCGTTCGACCAGGTGGAACCAATGCCAAATAAACTCACGGTACTCCTTGTCGACGACCACGCCCTCGTCCGCCGTGGTTTCCGCCGCATTCTCGAGGATGAACCCTCTTTCGAGGTCGTAGGCGAAGCGAGCGACGGCCTTGAAGCCGTAGGGCTCGCCGAACAACTCCACCCCGCCGTAATCGTCATGGATTGCGCTCTCCCAGAAATCAACGGTATCGAAGCCACCCGCCGCATCCTCGCCAAATTTCCTGATATCGCCATCCTTATGCTCAGCATGCATTCAGAAGACACGCTCATTCGCCAGTCTCTTGAAGCCGGCGCCAAGGGCTACATCCTGAAAAACGCCATGGATCTCGACCTCGTCGCCGCCATACAGAAAATTGCCGGGGGAAATACCGTTCTCGACCCACAAATCACCCTCACCGGCAACCTCAAGGGCGAACGCGACACCGGCCTCACTCCGCGCGAACTCGAAATCCTCCAGCACATCGTTGCCGGCAAATCCAACAAGGAGATTGCAACCGAACTCGGCCTCAGCGCCAACACGGTCTCGGTCCACCGCGCCAACATCATGGACGCGCTCGGCCTTCACAAAACCGCCGAACTGGTCGTCTACGCCATCAAAAACGGTCTGGTGAATCTTCCGTGAAGCGCCGCGATTTCCTCAAGCATTCCGCGGGAGCCGGAATCCTCTCCGCTGCTTTTCCTTTTTCTCTCCCGATGAACCCGCTCGGATTTCAATTCGCCGATGTCACCGCCCGAGCCGGCATCACTTTCCAGCACAACAGCGGCGCCTACGGCGGCAAACTACTCCCAGAAACCCTAGGCTCCGGCTGCGCTTTCCTCGACTACGATGCCGACGGCTGGCCCGACATCCTCCTCATCAATTCCATGGACTGGCCCGGCCACAAGCGCCAGCGTTCCACGCTCAAACTCTACCGCAACAATCGCAACGGCACGTTTACCGACGTCACCAAAGCCGCCGGCCTCGATCTTGAACTCTACGGCATGGGCGTCGCCGTCGCCGATTACGACAACGACGGCTTCCCCGACATCTTCATCTCCTGCGTAGGTCAAAGCCGCCTGTTTCACAACACTGGCAAAGGTACCTTCAGGGACATCACCCAAAAATCCGGCCTCCTCAACAAACAGGGTTTCAGCACCTCCGCCATCTGGTTCGATTACGACCGCGACGGCCTTCTCGATCTGTTCGTCTGCAATTACGTTCGCTGGTCCGCGGAACACGACGTGTTCTGCAGCCTCGACGGAAAAAATAAATCCTACTGCACGCCCGAAGCCTACCGCGGCGACACCTGCTGGCTGTTCCACAATCGCGGCGACGGCACCTTCGAAGACGTCACCTCGACCAGCGGCATTTTCGATACCAGCTCCAAATCACTGGGCGTTGCCATGATCGATTTCGATCAGGACGGCTGGCCCGATCTCCTCGTCGCCAACGACACCCAACCGAACAAGCTCTACCGCAATCTCCGCAACGGCAAATTCAAGGACGTCGCAGTAGAAATGGGCCTCGCCTTCAGCAATGAAGGCAAAGCCCGCGCCGGCATGGGCGTGGACTGCGCCGACTTCGACAACTCCGGCAAGCCCAGCGTCGTCATCACCAACTTCGACAACGAAATGCTCGGCCTCTACCGCTCCAACGGAAAATCCTTCGACGACGTTGCCATGCAGGCGGGCCTCGGCCCGGCCTCCCGCAACACTCTCGGCTTCGGCTGCATCTTCTTCGACGCCGATCTCGACGGCCGCCTCGATCTGGCCGTCGCCAACGGCCACATTGACGCCACCGTCCGCAACATCCGCGGCAACGTAGGCTTCGCCCAACCCCCACAGCTCTTCCTCAATCAAGCCAACGCAAGATTCCTGGAAGTAGCCGCGCAACTAGGAGGCGGATTCGCCCAAGCCAAAGTAGGCCGCGGCCTCGCAGTCGCCGATTTCGATCGTGACGGCGATGTCGATGTTCTCCTCACCACCAACAACGGCCCCGCTTATCTCTACCGCAACGACCAACTGGCCGGAAATCGCAGCATCCGTCTCCACCTCGTCGGCACAAAATCCAACCGAGATGCTATCGGCGCGACCGTCCGCCTCTACTCGAGCGGCCAAATCCAGACCCGCCAAGTCCGCAGCGGCTCGAGCTACCTCTCCCAATCAGAATTACAGCTAACGTTCGGCGTAGGCAAACAGGATGAAATAGAGCGAATCGTAATCGACTGGCCCAGCGGCCAAACCGAAGAATACCCCAGGCTCAAGTCCGGCCTGACCTATCAAATAACTGAATCCAAAGGTATTACCAGTACGTCCGCGTAGGGGCGGCCTGCCGCAGGCAGGCTCTACGCCTACCTGCCGTTTCGCTTCTCAGAGCGACCTCTGCGCTCTCTATGCGTTAAATCCTCTCTCATCAACCCTGGCAATCGCCGGCGTCCCCTAATCCTTTCCCACTATTGCGCCTTCCGCCCACCCCGAATATAAATGCCGGAACAAGCAGGCGCTTCCCACCCGGCTTCCCCAAAGCCAAACCGGAAGCACCCCAACAAACCTTGCGGCCGGGCCAACGACCCCCGGCCGCGTTTTTTAACGGGCCTGGCGCCTGATAAACTTTGACCACTCCCAGGGGGAAATGAATGCAACGCTGGCGCTCCCTAAGCGTTCTCGTCCTTGCTGTTACGGCCGTTTATCTCTACACATTCCCCGCAGCCAATATCCCCTATGCCATAGCGGTTCTTCTTCACAGCGGTTTGGGCGTTCTCCTGACCATTGGCATTCTGTTTTTTCTTTTCCGCGGCCTCGGCCAGGAACCATTGCCAGCGCGTTTCGGCTGGCTCTTCCTCCTGGCCGGGGGGGCGTTCGGCATTATCCTCATCAAAATCGGCACGCCTCACCGCCTCAAACTCTGGCTCTATGTGCACATCGCCCTCTGCCTCATCGGCCTTCTCTTCCTCGTCCCCACCTGGCTCGCCTCGAAAAACTGGCTCAACGCTGGTTTTCTGCAGCGATCTCTCCGCTTCGCCTTGGTCGCACTCCTCATCGCGAGCATCTCCTCCGCCGCCTGGTGGGTCCGCACCATCGCCTGGAAAGATGCCTACCGCGTCAATAACCCTTCGATCGCCCCAGCCACCATGGATCAGGAAGGCGACGGCCCCAACGGAAAATTCTTCCCCAGCTCCGTCCAGACCAAAGACGGCAAATACATCCCCTCTGACTACTTCCTGAAATCCCAAGCCTGCGAGCGCTGCCACTCCGACATCTACAAACAGTGGCAAAGCTCCATGCACCACTTCTCCTCCTTCAACAATCAGTGGTATCGCAAAAGCATCGAGTACATGCAGGAAGTCGACGGCGTCAAACAAACCAAATGGTGCGCTGGCTGTCACGATCCTGCCCTCCTCATGAGCGGCATGATGGATACGCCCATCCAGCAGAACATCCACAAGCCTGAAGCCAGCGCCGGCCTCAGCTGCATGATGTGCCACAGCATCGTTCAGGTGAAAAGCACCATGGGCCAGGGCGATTTCGTTCTCGAATATCCCAGGCTCCACGAACTCGCCGCCAGCGAAAATCCCGTAATCCGCAGCCTGCACGATTTCATGGTCCGCCTGAATCCGGAGCCGCACCGCCGCGTCTTCCTGAAACCCTTCATGCGCGAGCAGGTACCCGAATTCTGCTCTGGCTGCCACAAAGTCCATCTCGACCAGCCCTTCAACAACTATCGCTGGCTGCGCGGCTTCAACGAGTACGACAACTGGCAAGCCAGCGGCGTCTCCGGCCAGGGTGCCCGCGCCTTCTATTACCCTCGAACATCCATGATGTGCGCCGATTGCCACATGCCGCTCGTCCCTTCAAAAGACGAGGGCAATCTCGACGGCTACGTCCACTCTCACCGCTTCCCCGGCGCCAACACCGCCGTCCCCCTCGCCAACGAAGATTCCACGCAACTCGACGCCAGCCGCAATTTCTTGCAGGACACACAACTGAGCGTGGATATCTTCGCGATCTCGCCGGTCTCCAAAAATGAATCCTCGAGGAAGGTCTCCAGCTACCCGAAGCAGGAACTTTCTACCACCTTCGCCGTCGGCGAAGAATCCGACATCTCCGCTCCGCGTGGTCCCGCCGGCGAAGCCCGTCCCATCACCGCTCCGCTAGACCGCGTGGGCGCCTCCGTGCGCCGCGGCGATGATGTGTTAGTCGACGTAGTGGTCCGCACCCGCAAGGTCGGCCACTTCTTCCCCGGCGGCACCGTCGACGCCTTCGACGTCTGGCTCGAACTCCAGGCCACCGACGAAAAAGGCCAGACCATTTTCTGGAGCGGCAAGGTAGAAGACAACGGCCGGGGTCCCGTCGAGCCTGGCGCGCATTTCTACAAATCCCTTCAAATCGATGGCCACGGCAATCCCATCAACAAGCGCAACGCCTGGGCCACCCGCGCCGTCGTCTACGTCCACCTCATCCCTCCCGGCGCCGCCGACACCGCCCACTTCCGCCTCCATATCCCCGAAAGCACAGGCGAACACATCACTCTTCACTCGAAACTCAACTACCGAAAATTCCAGTGGTGGAACACTCATTTCTCCTTTGCCGGCACTCCTGATAGAAATCAGTCCGGCGACGTGGCCAACGATCATGACGATCGCCAGTGGAAGTTTAACGGCGACCTTCGTGACGTCTCCGCCAAATCCAAATCCATCCCTGACCTCCCCATCATCACCGTCGCCGAGGACACGAAAACCCTTCGCGTCCTTCCCCACTCCGCCACTGCACCCGCACCAGAAGTCAGCCTCTCCAAGGACGACTGGACCCGCTGGAACGACTACGGCATCGGTCTCTTCCTCCAGGGCGATTTGAGTGGTGCCGAACAAGCCTTCACAAAAATCACCGAAATGGCTCCCGATAATTTCGACGGCTGGACCAACGTCGGCCGTGTCCGGGTCCAGGAGGGCAACACGGAAGGCGCAAAGGCAGTTCTCCAGAAAGCCCTGGCCCTCAAACCCAATCTCCCACGTGCCAATTTCTTCTACGCCCGCATCCTGAAAGAAGAGGGCCACTACGACGAAGCCGCGCAAGCGTTGCAGTCGGTCCTGGGCCAATTCCCTCGTGATCGCGTAGTCCACAATGAACTCGGCCGCATCCTCTTCCTCGAAAAGCGCTACGCCGACGCCGTGAAAGAATTCCAGCAAACGCTCGCCATCGATCCCGAAGATCTCCAGGCCAACTACAACCTGATGCTCTGCTACACAGGTCTCGGCGACGAGACCCGCTCCGACGAACACAAGGAACGATATCTCCGGTTTAAAGCGGACGAATCCTCCCAGGCCCTCACCGGCGCTTATCGCCAATCCCACCCCGAAGACAACAACGAGCGCCAATCCATCCACGAACACGTCTCCGTCCCGCTCCAGACGGGAAAAGTTCCCACAGCAAAAACAGCCGCAGGAGCGGGTCGGTAAAATGATTCTCTTCTCTAGGCCGGGGCTTCAAGCCCCGGCGTAACGAACCTGGATCAGATGGGCATTAGCCCCTGTGGAAAGATGTTTCCGTGTTTTCCGCGATGTTCATAAGATGAGCTCGATCGATTGCTCGATCAAAAACAGCGAGGACCCTCTCAATGACCTGGATCAAAACTCTCCGCCTCGAAGACGACGACCGAGTCCGCGAGCTAGTCCTCAAACAACGCGAGCTCTACCCCATCGAATACTCCACCCCTGCCCCCTCCGTCGATCGCGGCTTCGAAAACAGCATTGTGGGCTCGCACACCCTCCTCCCCGACGTCCTTTTCCACTCCTTCAGCGCCTTCGGCGCGATGATGTCCCCCGATCTCCCTCTCAAGCGCTACCAGCACGAAATGATCGCCACCATGGTCTCCGTCACCAACCGGTGTTTCTATTGAATCGAATCTCACGCAGAGTTTCTGCGTCGCACCAGCCTCAACAGCGAAATGGTTGCCGCCCTGGAAAAAGATTTCCGCACCGCGCCGATCAGCGCTCAGGACAAAGCCATGATCGAATACGCGGTCAAACTCACCCGCGACGCCACCCAGTGCAGCCGCGCCGACCACGACCGCCTCCGGGCTGCAGGCTTCGACGATCGTGGCATCCTGCAAATCACCCTGATCGCCTCATGGTTTAATTACATCAACCGCGTCGCCGACGCTCTCGGCGTAGGCCGCGAAATCCCAACGGAGACTCGATGAATAAACTCGCCACCGCGCTCGTGCTCTTAACCTCTTCTCTGATAGCCAGCGCACAGACTTCCCAAACTCCAAAATCCCAGCCCGCCATCACATTCCGCGACATCACCCAACAATCCGGCATCCGCTTCCTCCACAACAATGCCGCCTTCGGCAAGAAATATCTCCCCGAAACCATGGGCCCGGGCGTCGCCTTCATCGACTACGACAACGACGGCTGGCCCGACATCTTCCTCGTCAACGGCACCAGCTGGCCCGGCCAGCCCTCCAAACACTCCATGCCCGGGCTTTACCACAACAATCACGACGGCACCTTCACCGACGTCACCCGCAAAGCAGGCCTCGACATTGAACTGTTCGGCATGGGCGTCGCTGTCGGAGATTACGACAACGACGGCTTCGACGATCTGTTCATCACCGCCCTCGGCCAAAGCCATCTCTTCCACAACAACGGAAACGGCACCTTCACCGACGTCACCCAGAAAGCCGGCCTCGCAGGCCCCAGGGAATTCAGCACCAGTGCCGCCTGGGTGGATTACGACAAGGACGGCAAGCTCGATCTAGTCGTCGCCAATTACGTCCAGTGGTCCATCGAAAACGACCTCTACTGCACGCTCGACGGCAAAAGCAAATCCTACTGCACGCCCGAATCCTACAAAGGCACCTCCGTCCGCCTGTGGCGCAATCGCGGCGATGGTACTTTCGAAGACGTCACCAAAAAAGCCGGCCTCGGCGATCCCACCTCCAAAACCCTCGGCATCGCCATTATTGATTACGACAACGACGGCTGGCCCGATCTCCTTCTCTCAAACGACACGCAACCCAACAAGCTCTATCGCAACAACGGCAACGGCACCTTCACTGAAAAAGCCGTCGCGGCCGGCGTCGCCTTCAGCGAAGACGGTGTAGCCCGCGCCGGCATGGGCGTTGACGCCGCCGACTACGACCACTCCGGCGCGCCCAGCATCCTCATCACCAATTTTTCCAATCAAATGATTTCGCTTTACCATAACGAAGGCAAAGGACTCTTCGTGGACGAAGCTCCGCGCTCTGACGTCGGCCGCGCTTCCCTGCTCACCCTCGGCTTCGGCTGCTTCTTCTTCGACTACGATCTCGACAGCTGGCCCGACATTTTCATTGCCAACGGACACATCGACGGCGACATCGAGCGCGTCCAGCCCAACGTGAAATACGCCATGCCGCCGCACCTGTTCCGAAACGCCGGCAAGGGAAATTTTCAGGAAGTCGCCAAATCGCTGGGAAAATCCTTCAACACGCCGCGCGTCGGCCGTGGCGCCGCCTACGCCGACATCAACAACGACGGCCGCCCGGACCTGCTTCTCTCGACCAACGGGGGCCCCGTCTATCTTTTCCTGAATGAAGCAACAGGCCCCGCGGCAACCAACAAAAGCCTGCGCATAAAACTGGTAGGCACAAAATCCAATCGCGACGGCATCGGCGCCATAGTCAGACTCTCCGCCGGCGGCGAAACCCAAACCCAAATGCTCCGCAGCGGCTCCAGTTACCTCTCCGCCAGCGAACTAATCCTGACCTTCGGCCTGGCCCAAAACGCCCAAGCCGACACGCTCGAAATCCGCTGGCCCAGCGGCCAGATCGACGAACTCTCCCTGGTCCCCGCAGGCCAAACCATCACCATCACCGAATCCCGGGGCCAAACCGCCTCCCGCAAATTCTCCAAGTCGTTCTAGCGGCCGTCTTCCCATGCGGGCGCTTTGGGGTGCGGCGGCTCAGCCACCGCTTTTACCTACGCAACCCGACCGGCCAGCCCCAAGAATTGCCGCTTCTCTTCCGAGCGTACTCAGCGTCTGGAGCGAACTCTGTGTTAGCTATTCTCTTTCTTAGAAATCAACCCCCTACTCTCCTCCCCGCAATCACCGCCTGCCCCAAACTGATTCCCCCGTCTCCAGCCGGCACTTCCGTATGAAAAAACACCTCGAACGACCGCTCCTTCATCTCCGCAATCATCGTCTCCAGCAGCAACGCATTCAAAAAGCATCCCCCGCTCAAGCAAACCCGGTTCAGCTCCGTCCGGTCGCGGATCCTCTCCGCCGCGTCCACAAACACCAGCGCCAGCCCGTTGTGAAACTTCCGGCTCATGCTTGCAACGCTGGTGTGCTGTCGAATGTCCTTCAGCAACCAGTCGAACAGAGGCTTCGTTCCGATCTGCCAGGTCGCTCCCTGCAGATTCAGATCCAGGGGATAAGCCGCCTCGCTACCCGAATCCCGCGCCGCCATCTCCAGCTCAATCGCCGCCTGTGCCTCAAAATTCACAGTCCCGCGCAATCCCACCAGCGCCGCCACTGCGTCAAACAGCCGCCCGCAGCTCGACGTCCGCGGCGAATTAATCTCCCGCTCCATCATCTGCAAAACCACGCGCAGCTTTCGCGAATCGATCTCTGCCAAAAACGGCAAGCCCAGCTTCTCCACTTCATTCCCGTAGTGTTTCGTCAGGTAACTCACCGCCATCCGCCACGGCTCGTGAATCGCCGCCGCCCCACCAGGCAGCGGCACATATTCGAAATGCGCCGCCCGCTCGAAACCCCCATAATCTGCCACCAGCACTTCTCCGCCCCAGATCGCCCCATCCGTCCCGTAGCCCGTTCCGTCCAGCGCAATCCCGATCACTTTCCCGTCCAGATGATTTTCTGCCATGCAAGCCACCACATGCGCGTGATGATGCTGCACGCCCACCAGCTCCACGCCCGCCCGCTCTTGCGCCCATTTCGTCGAAAAATAATCCGGGTGCAAATCGTGCGCGATCACCTTCGGCTCGGTCTCCAGAATCCGCTGCAGGTGCTCTACCGCCTCCTCAAAAAACCGGTAACTCTCCAGATTCTCCAGATCCCCAACATGTTGGCTCAAAAACGCCTCGCTGCCCCGCACCACGCAAACCGTATTCTTCAGTTCCCCGCCCACCGCCAGCACCGCCGGCATCTCCTGTTCGAGCTGCACCGCGACCGGCACGAATCCCCGCGCCCTGCGGATCTTCTGCGGCTGTCCCGCCGCCACCCGCACCACCGAATCGTCGCACCGCCGCACAATCTCCCGGTCGTGCACCAGAAACGCATCCGCAATCCGGTTCAGTCTTCGGATCGCCTCCTCGTTGTCAATCGCAATCGGTTCTTCGCTCAGGTTTCCGCTGGTCATCACCAGGGCCTCGAATTTCCCGCCCTGAAACAAAAGATGATGCAACGGCGTATACGGCAGAAACAAACCCAAATACCGGTTCCCCGGCGCAATTCCCGGCACAAACGCAGCTTCCGCGCGCCGCGGCAGCAACACAATCGGGCGTTCAAACGAACTCATCTGCTTCTTCGAAATCGCATCCACCACGCACAACCGCGCCGCATCCTCCACCCGCCGTACCATGATCGCGAACGGCTTCTCCACCCGCCGCTTGCGCTCGCGCAATTTCCCCACAGCCTTTTCATTCTGCGCATCGCATGCCAGGTGAAATCCGCCCAACCCCTTGATTGCCACCACCGAACCTTGCTGCAGCAACCGCGCCGTCTCGCGAATTGGCTCCGCCACATCCATCCGCGCGCCATCCGCCCCCAGCAGAACCACTTGCGGCCCGCAATCCCAGCACGCATTCGGCTGAGAATGAAATCGCCGGCTCGCCGGACTCTCATACTCCGCCTGGCACGCCCCGCACATCTTGAATTTCGCCATCGATGTGCGCGCCCGGTCATAAGGAATGTCGTGAATGATCGTAAATCGCGGCCCGCAATTCGTGCAGTTGATGAAGGGATACCGGAATCGCCGGTCGCGCGGGTTCATCATCTCCCGCAAACAATCCTCACAAACGCTCACGTCCGCTGAAATCAGCGCCCGCGCCGCGGCACGCATGCTGCTCGCTTTGATTCGAAAAGCCGTCTCCTGCTGCAGTTCCGCATCCCGGGGCACGATCCCTGAAATTTTCGCCAGCGGCGGAATCTCCCTAGGCAACCGCTCCAGAAATCTCTCTACGGCCTCCACCTCGCCCTGCACTTCAAGGCTCACGCCCGCCGGCGTATTGGCGATCAATCCGGTCAGCCCGCAATCATTCGCCAACCGGTATACGTAGGGACGAAATCCCACGCCCTGCACGATTCCCGTAACCTCAATCACTTTTCGACTGACACTAGTGCGTCCAGTTTCTTTCATGGTGTGAGCCTTCAGTGTACGGAAAAAACTCCAGAATTGTCATTCAGAACCCGGTTACTCGTTCGAAGCGGTTCTGAACTCCCCGCCATCACGCTCTCCTTGCGCGATCTATCGGTCATCTCTTCTTAGTAGTTTTTTCTTCCGACTTCTTGGCTGTAAGCTGTTAGTGGTTGGCTTCAAACTGGAAACTGGAATCTGGAAACTGACAACTAAAAACCACCTCCCCTCATGTTCTCCGACCGCACCAACTGGCTGCTCACCCGCAATCGCTTCACCCTCGCCCTCGACGAGCTCCGCGCCTCGGGCGTCCCGCTCCTCGATCTCACCGCCTCCAATCCCACCCAGTGCGGCTTCCGCTACGATTCCACCGCCATTCTCTCCGCCTTCCAGAATCCCGCCGCCCTAGACTACGATCCGCAACCCAAAGGCACCCTCGCCGCCTGCCGCGAAGTCGCCCGTTACTATCTCGACGACCACCAAACCGCCATCAATCCCGAATCCCTCCTCCTCACTACCAGCACCAGCGAAGCCTATTCCTACGCCTTTCGCCTCCTCTGCAATCCCGCCGACGAACTCCTCCTCCCCAAACCAAGTTATCCCCTCTTCGATTTTCTGGCCGGCCTCGAGGACGTCCGCCTCGTCCCCTATTCCCTAGTCTACGCCCACGGCTGGTTCATCGATTTTCAGTCCCTCGAACGCGCCATCACCCCGCGCGCTCGAGCCATTCTTCTCGTTCATCCCAACAATCCCACCGGCTCCCACGTTCATCCTGAAGAACTCACCCGCCTCAACACCCTCTGCCTCGAACGCAACCTCGCCCTGATCGTCGACGAAGTCTTCCTCGATTTCCCCTTCGACTCCCCATCCCGCAAAACTTTCGCCGCCAACACCGAAGTCCTCACGTTCACTCTGAGCGGCTTGTCCAAAATCTCCGCCCTCCCTCAAATGAAAATCGCCTGGCTAGCCGTCACCGGCCCCGACGCCCAAGTCCGCTCCGCTCTCGATCGCCTGGAAATCATCGCCGACACTTACCTCTCCCTGAGCGCCCCTGCCCAAGCCGCTCTCCCCACGCTCCTCGCCGAGCGCCACTCCCTCCGCCCCCAACTCCTCGCCCGCATCCGCGAAAACCGCGCCAACCTCCAATCCCAACTCCGCTCCCACCCGGCCTGCGAACTCCTCCACGCCGAAGCCGGCTGGTACGCCATCCTCCGCTACTCCCTGAACTCCTCCACCCCCACCTCCGACGAAGACCTCGCCATTCATCTCCTCCGCCAACACCACGTCCTCCTCCACCCCGGTCACTTCTACGACTTTCCCTCCGCCAACCACCTGGTCCTGAGCCTCATCACGCCTCCACCCGATTTCCGCGAAGGCGCCCGCCGTCTCCTCTCCCTCCTCTAGCGCCGCTGTTGGGCCAAGTGCGATTCAGGTGACCACGTCGGGAAAATCGTTTCTGCGCGCATAGCGTGTGCGCGTTGCAGCCTCCATCGAAACTGCAACAGGTCGAAAACCAGCTGAGACTTGCACCCGGTTTGATCAGCTGATCTTCTCTCCAAAAACGAAAAAGGCGCCCCATAGCGCCTTTCCAAATGCGAAAGTTAAACTTCTTGTATGCAGGTGCCGGAGGCGGTGTTGAGGTCGGCGCCGGCGGCCATGGCGGTGGTGGCAGCAGAACGGGAGGCGGAAGAGGGGGTGAAGGAATTTGACTAGCGGAAGCCGGAATTCATGCTTCCACGCCATCGGTGCTGAACTGGGGGCAAAAGAAGGGCGGGATAACTCCAATCTTTGGGGCCTCCCCCTCACTGCGAGGCCCTTGCTCCCCCGCAGAGCAAAGCGATGATGAGGGAACGGGACCTGACAGCGGTAGCAAGAAGTGAATTCGGTTTTACGGTTTCAACCTTGTGCTTCTCTTTTTGATAAGTGCCAGGATTGAATCGAGAACGGGCGAGGTTATGTTCTCCTTGTTCAATTCGGCATGGAGTTTGGTGGCCTGATCCAGAGCTGTGGTAGCCATGTCGGCCAAGGACTTTTCGATCCCCTTCCTGGCAACCGCAGTATCGGGCACGAGGCGATGCCAGTGGCGCAGATAAACTTCGCCCGGGTCGTACCTGCCTCCGATTTTCATTGCCATTTTGGTGGCGAGCTCTGGGTACACGGCGGTGCTCAAGATGTCATAAACCGGAGCTAGACGCGGCTTTCCTTCCTCATACAGGAGAGAGAAGTTCTTCCCGTGAGCGTCGGAATTGCCGATGAGATAGTTGAATATCACGATGTTCAAAAACGCGAGCCGGTCGGGCAGAGGCTCGATGCTATGTTTCTGGATTTCATCAAGACAAGTCGATATTCCCGGGCCGCCTTCGCGTTCATATTTGTTTTCCGGAGGGATGGATAGGGCCTGACAGAAGTCTTCCTGGTGCAGACGGACTACGTCGTTTCTCTGCCATCTCCTGTCATACCTCTCCACGAGTAAATACGGCTGGTTAGGCGTGCGGCGCATCTGTGCCTGAGGAACAGAGAGGCCGCAGCGTGCGGCAAGCATCAGGCAAAAGAGTTCGTTATGGACGCTGTCCGTGACGTCGTGTCTGTCGGAAATCAGCGTTTTCAGGATATGTGTTGTCGGAACGCCGCCGCGCATGAGCGCAAGCTTGTCTCCGATCAATCGAACGGCGAGCTTGTCGTGCGCTCCGGCAAGAGAAAGACGGACGCCATCTTCGCCAGCAAACAGGGGATGGCGTTTAAGGTGCTCGAAGATCTCGTCCAGATGTTTCTCGTCGAGTATCTGGATGTCATCCGGGTTTTCCTCGTGCGGCGGGGTCCCTTCAGGATAGATGGTGAGCGCGCCCGCGCATTCGCCGCCGATAACTTCGAGCATCGAAAAAGGGTTCTTCTCGGAGACTCCCAGGAGTTTCGCAACTTTTCTGCGGATCAGATCTTCCGGCAGGAGACCTGCGAAAAACGGGCGAGCAACGCGGTCCGCGAACTCTGCTGCGCCGACGGGCATGGATACTGACAAGGGCCACGGCTGTTTTGATCCCAGGTAGTCGGCGTTGTAGGCGAACTGCAGTCGTCCGCTGTCATCCTGCACTAGCTGGCCAGCCTTGTTGCCATAGAACCAGACGTCGAGGATGCGAGCCATTAGAGTTCGCCTTTCCGGTCGGCCACGTTCAGGGTCAGCCCGAGGGCGGAGAGCACCTGCATGATCTTTCCGATGTGCGAGGTCGGCTTGCCCCGCTCGAGTTCGACGACGAAGCGGCGCCCTAGGCCGCAGGCAGCGGCGAGCTGTTCTTGTGTAAGGCCCTGGGACTTGCGTACCTGCTTGACGAGGGCCCCGAGTGATTTTGCGTCGGTTATTTGCTTCATATTTGTTCCCGATCGGTATCATTATAGCAGTATGAGTCGGGAAATCAACAAAAAGTTCCCGATCGGTATCTTCTTGCAAAGGCCGGGCTTTGGAGCCCGGAAATGTTCCCTATCGGGAACAACCTGGGAGCCTTGGCAGAGAGTAGCTTCTTCGATTGATCTATCTGCACCAGCTCCGCCGCGCGGCGGCGTCAGAGGGGAGAGGCGTTCGGCGCGCTGAAGCGAACTCGTTCTTGAAAATGGACAGAACGTCTTCAACCTCATGCGGCTTGAAAGCCGTCGGCAGGTCGTTCACGTCGGGGTTTGGCACTGGCATCGAGGCCCAGAGCCCCGCGGCGCAGCGCGTTCTCGGATGCTTACAGTTGTGTTTGCCACGCCCTCTGATACTTGCCCTTCAGGGCTAAACCTCGATTGTTTCGAGACAAATTTGGGACAAGCCCAAGGCAGGCTATCAACCGTGCTCTAATGAATTAGTTAAGTTAGTTAGGAAGGGTTGGTAGCGATACCGGGATTCGAACCCGGGTTTCCGCCGTGAGAGGGCGGCGTCCTGGACCCCTAGACGATATCGCCATTGCCGTAGGCAGCCATTTCGCTCGGTCCGCCACAGCCTTAAATGTTCTCACGCCACTACTCGCCGCGCAAGCAACCTTCTCAACTCCTCTCCACGATCGCCGAAAATCCGTTTATTCCCGCCGCATTCGCCATGCACTTCGCCAGCAACTCGTACAATTCCTCTGGCCGGATCGGTTTGGTCAGGTATCCGTCCATTCCCGCCGCCAGGCATCTCTCCTCATCCCCCTTCATCGCATGCGCCGTCAACGCCACCACCCGTTGATGCGCTCCGCTCAGCTTCTCTTTCTCTCGGATCTGTGCCGTTGCCTCGATGCCATCCATTTCCGGCATTTGCACATCCATCAGCACCAGATCGTAACTTCCCTTCTCCATCGCGTCGAGCGCCTCCCGCCCATTCGCCGCAACTTCCACCAGATGCCCCCGCCTCTCTAGCAGCCGCATCGCCAGCCGTTGGTTCACTAGATTGTCCTCGACGACCAGAATGCGCAGCGCATCCGTCGAGGATCGACCTTCTCCCCTCAGTCCCCGTGCGCTTGCCGGAATTTCATCTGCTTTCGCCGGTACGCCCAGAACGCCGGCCAGCGCCTCGCGCAGTTCCACTCGCCGGATCGGTTTCACCAGAAATCCCGCCACTCCCAATTCCTTGCTGCGCCCGCCATCCCCGCGTTGCCCCGCCGAGCTCAACAACAGAATTTTTGTCGTGGCCAGCGCCGGCATCGCTCGGATTTTGGATACCAGTGCGAACCCGTCCATTTCCGGCATGTTGCGATCCGTCACCACCAGCGCATATTGGGCACCGGTCTGCTGCTCGCCGCGCAATTCCACCAGCGCCGCCTCTCCGCTCGCCACGCTCTTCACGTTCAATTCCCAGCCTCGCAGCATCCCCTCCAGAATTCGCCGGCTCGTTTCGTTATCGTCCACAATCAAAACTTTTGTGCCCCGCGGAATCTCCGCCCTCGCGCTGGTCGCGGCACTTATCACGCCGGCGGAACTCTTGAGCCGTGCCGTAAAATGAAACTTTGTTCCGTGCCCAACCTCGCTCTCCACCCAAATCTTCCCTCCCATCATCCCCACCAGCCGCGCCGATATCGTCAGCCCAAGTCCTGTCCCTCCATATTTCCGCGTCGTGGATGTGTCCGCCTGCGTGAACGGATCAAAGATCAGTTTCAGTTTCTCTTCCGCGATTCCGACCCCGGTGTCTGCAACCGTAAAATTGAGCACGCTGTTGCCGCCCTCCCAGCTTTCCTGTCGCACCGTTACCGCCACCTCGCCCGCATCCGTGAACTTGATCGCGTTCCCCACCAGGTTCGTCAGTATCTGCCGCAGCCGCCCCGCATCCCCTTCGACAATCTCCGGCACTCCCGCCCGAATCTCGCAGAGCAACTCCAGTCCCTTCTCTTCGCTGGGCAGCGCGAAAGCCTTCAGCGTCGCTTCCACGCAATCGCACAAGTCAAAATCCACCGCCTCCAGATCAATCTTCCCAGCCTCGATTTTCGAAAAATCCAGAATGTCGTTGATCACTGAAAGCAGCGAGTCTGACGACATCTTCACCGTCTCCAGGTATTCCCGCTGCTCCTCGTTCAGCGCCGTGTCCAATGCCAGTTCCGTCATCCCGATTACTCCATTCAAAGGAGTGCGTATCTCATGGCTCATGTTTGCCAGGAATTCACTCTTGGCGCTGTTTGCAGCTTCCGCCGCCTCTTTGGCTCCCCGCAATTCCTCCTGGGCCCTGATCCGGCCCACGAATTGCCCGATACTCTCTGCTACCGTCGCCATCGATCTCAGCGCGTCCTCTCCGAACGGCTCGGAGGCAAACGCTCCCACCGCGCCCACCACTTCGCCGTCCATCAGCAGCGGCTGGCCCGCGAACGCGCGCGCTTCTCGATTTGCAATTGTCGGCGGAAGCTTGCCGCCCTTGCTCAACTGTGCGGCGTTGTTCACGCAATACGCTTTTCCCTCCTTGGCAATGCGCGCAACTCCCGCTGCTCCCGCCTCCTCGAATTCCCTCTCGTCGGAACTCCCGGCGCTCGCCTGCAGCTCCATCGCTTCTCTCCGCTCGTTCAGGCACCATACCCCTGCAAAATCCACCCCCAGATAACGTACGAAACTCGCCACGCACAAACTCAACCCCTCCCGCAACGTTCGTCCCCCGGTAAGGGCCGCGCCGATCTCCCCGGCGAATGCTTCCAGCAGCGCCCGCCTCGCCAATTCTCGGTCGGCGCGCCGCCACTCGCTCACCACCGCTCCCAGGCACAATCCCGTCAGCCCCAGCGCCAGCATCGCCAGTTGCAACCGTGGCATCACCCCGCTGCGTGCTTGCGTTGCCCACGCCGCAAACATCATGCCCAGATTTATTCCAAAGGTTGTCAGCGTCGCCCCCGGCAAGCCGTAACGCACCGCCGTCCATATCACGGGAATAAACAGCAGGTACAGCGGCTGGTAGGGAATCGCCGGTGCAAATCCGAAAAGCAGCCAGATCACCAGCACCACCGACGCCATCTGCGCACCCGGCTCCAGGAATGTCCGCGCCGTCACCGGGCGCCGGTTCTTCGGCCGCTCCCGAAATTTTGCCCCGGGACCCATCCACGCGTTCAGTCGCGGCGTCACATGCAAAAGCAGAAAAGGAGTGAAGGTGATAATCGCGTTCGTGTCGCTGGTCCACCAGTTAACCGCAGTCCCCAATGCCTCCGAACTCGTGGCCAGGCCGTCTCCTAAAAACGTCAGCGTTCCGGTGACCGCGCTGAAAATCGCCGCCGTCAGGAACACCGCCACGAACCGGCCAGCGTCACGCAGTGACCCAAGTTGCGGATCGATCCTCCATCGCCCCCGCAACAAGCTTGCCCCGCTCATGTAGGCGACGTAGAGGAGAATCGCTCCGGGCAATCCGCACCATGACAAGATCGGCCGGTGATAGTTCACAATCGCCGCCACCAGGCTCGCCACAAATACCACCGGGTAGTATCGCTCCCCTCCCCACAACATCAGGGCCAGCGACAATCCGACCGGCAGATAACATGGCGGCGAGCCTTCCCAGCCCTGCGACGCACTTGCCGATCCGTCGGTAAACAGGAATGTCCCTATGAAAATCACGGCCAGCAATAATTGTTTGAGCAGCACTGTTCGATCGTTTGACTCGGGTTCGTGGGGGCTCTCACCTGCTCCGATGTTTTCCGGCACAGTTCCCGTCAGTCCCAACCGTTCGATCCAGGTTCGCGGCGGACCATAGTTCGTCACGGTGTTGTTGGTCTTCCTGAGGTTCATGCGCATCTCTCGACGCTTTATCATCTGCTTCCAGGCGCGGCACCACCGGGTAATTGCCCGCAACCCCGGCCGGAAATGCTTCGCACTCCGGCCGAAAATGGCACTTCCATGCCCTGTCGCCTACCGACACACCCCGCTTTCCGCTCGCGGTGTGCTCTAGAAAACTCATGCAACTCCCTCTCCATCTCGTGATTCTGACGTGCCGATTCTCCGCCCACTCCAAATTCTCCAATTTCTGTTCCAAATTGGAATCGGATCTCCCCCTACTCGTATTCCATCCCCGATCCTCGCCATCCTCGTTCAGAATGATTGGTAAGACCCGGTTCTCCTCCTCCCGGCTCCTCTGCTAGACTTATCCCGCTCCGCGCACCAACTTTCTCTCCTGGAGAATCCAAATGAATCCCATCGCTCCCTTCTCGCGCAGGCAATTTCTCTCTGACGCATCCCGTTTGAGCGCCCTGTACGCTCTCGCCGGATCGCTCCCATTTTCCGCGTTCGCCTCTTCCGTGACCCCTTCCCTTCTTGACGACCCCCGCATTTCCCGAACACCGGTCGCCGACGCTGGCTTCGCCTCAGTCCGCAAAATCGGCGATGGCCTCTATGCCACCATCTCCGACACCTCCAAGGGCATCGTCACCATCTGCAATGGCGGCTTCCTGGTCGGCAAAGACGCTGGCCTCCTCCTAGAAGCCTACGGCTCCGTCCCCGGCGCCGCTTTCCAGATGGACACCTATCGCAAAGCCACCAAGGTCCCTGCTCCCAACGCGCTTCTCACCCACTATCACTTCGATCATTCGACGGGCAGCGCCTTCTACGGCGCCAACGGCATCCAGCTCTGGGGGCACGCCGCCGTTCCAAAACGGATCATGGAATCCTACGTCGTCTTGCAGGGAGCCGACCGCGCCGCGTTCCTTGCTCCTGCCCTAAAACGCATCAAGGACGCCAAAAACGAAATCGCCCGCCAACACGCCCAGGGGGATCTGGGCGCCATCAGCAACCTTTTCGACCTGGTCAACAAGAATCCCTATACTCTTCCCGATCATCCCCTCGATCCCGCCAAGCTCCCCATGAATCTCGACCTCGGCGCGTGCCCCATCGTCATCGAGCACTTTCCCGGCCATTCCGGCACCGACCTCATCGTCCGCGTCCCCGATCAGAAAGTCGTCTACGCCGGCGACCTCGTTTTCAGCCACGCCTATCCCGCCTGCTTCGACGAAAAGTGCACCATGTCCGGCTGGCGCAAAACTCTCCAGACCTTCGCCTCCTGGGATAAAGACACTCTCTTTGTCCCCGGCCATGGCCCCGTTTGCGGTCAGGAAGGCATCCGGGACCTCCGCGATCTGTTCGACGATCTCTACCTGCAAGCCGAAAAAATGCACCAGGCCGGCGTCCCACTCCCCGACGCCACCGACCAGTACGTCATCCCCGAAAAATTCAAAACCTACGCCGTCTTCGCCTGGGGCTTCTGCATCGCCGGCGCCATCTCCAAAATCTATGCCGAAATGGTCACCGGCTAATCCGCAGCCAGGATAAAAAGCGCCCTTTCTTATTCCCTGAGGCACAGCCGTTCCTGTAAAGGATGTCATCTGACTGAACACATTTCTGGCTGTGCTCTTCGGGGTTTCTTGTATTTCTAGGGCCTGCCTTCCGGGCGCGCCGCTCTTTGCTTTCAACCACACGCACCCGACAAATTTTGATTCATTGCATCAATACTTTGCGTGAACGCACTCGTGCCGCGGGTGTACATTCGCGAAACCCGGGGAGGAAGAATGCCCGTCCCGGTGGAACGAAACCTGGTCCGGGAGGATAGCTGGTCTGGCCCCCGTACCCGCCAAGAGTTCCAGGGAGCGAATCATGCGGAAAAGAATAAACTATGTATGGTCGATCGCGGCAATCGCAGTGATGGTTCTGAGCTTGTCTCTACTCGGGAACGCGGCCGCTCAAAAAGCGTCCGTTCCGAAACCGCAAAATAAACTGGCCATGGGAGAAGACGAGGTCAGACACCTGCTCTCCCTCATGGACGCTGACGAGAATGGAATAGTCTCCAAGCAGGAGTTCATGAAGTATATGGAAGCCCAATTCGAACGACTGGATAAAAAGAAGATCGGGCAGCTGAACGTCAAGGAACTAACGCAGTCGACTCTGAGTGCCAGCCATTTTGTGGGCAAGTGACCGCATTACACCGTTGCCAATATCTCTCTCTGGGCAGGCGAGATAGAGGGCAGGCGAAACCGAAGATCAGTGTTCGCTTGCCCCGCGCACAGGAATTTCGCTTCTCGCCCGACGGCGACGCCGTCCTCAACTCTCCCAACCAGCTAGAACTTCACCAAAATCGACAGATCAATAAACGACTCATTCTTCCTCAAATCCGGAAACCACACGCTGCTCAATCCCCCGCCGCATGACGTCTCCGCCGCCCCCAGACTTGACTGCCCAGAGGACGACCCGTTGCTGCAAACATAAAATTGCGGCGCGCCTGTATTTCCGTTTGGAGGCGTGATCCCGCCCTGCCCAGTCCAATACGGCACGCTCGCATGACGGTAGTCGTACTCCGCCCGGAACGTAATGTATTGCTTCGGCATATAGTCAAACGTGATCGACGAATCCCAAGCCTTGAACGGATCCCCAGGATTCCCCGTAAAATACGGCGAATTCGTCGCCGCCGTAATCGCCGTCTCTCCGTTGATGGGCGGAATCAGCACAAGATACCGTCCCGGATTGTTGATCTGCCCGCCGCCCAACGTCAGCCCGAACAAATCCCGATGAAACCAAAAGCGGTTGTAAACCATGTATCCGACAAAGCTCTGCTTCGGCCCGCCTTTATGATCCCCGTAGCAACTCACGCCGCTGCCATATTCGCAGCCCAGGTCGCCCGTCACCGTAAATGCCATCTTGTCCAGCGTTCTTTCCGGGTTGTCATAGTATTTCACCTCGACGCTGTTGTCCGTGTGGATTCGCGAGCGGCCCCGGATGAATAGGTCATCCTCGCCAAGTCCGTAATTATTGGAAATGATGTTCAGCCACGGTTTCGGGGTCCACTTGATCTGTCCCCCGAGCCCCGGCTTGTGATTCGCCGAAGCATAGGACTGCCAGCCATTGATGAACCAGGGCTCAATCTTCAAATGCGCCGTCGGGAAAATCTGCACGCGCACGCCGTTGAAAAACCACGGCGTATTCGATGAAACATACGATGGCTGGTACGCCCAGTTGTCAAAGTTGTAGTAACTGAACAGGCCGATGTACGACATGAAGATTCCGGCATCCACATTGATTCCGTGCCACACATTGAAGTGATACCCGCCATACGCCTCCGACAAATACCGGTACGCGCCCACCAGGTCCCACTGTCCGTGCCCCGGACTCGGATCGTTCCGGGGTGTCGTCGACGAGTACATTCCGAACTGCGTCATCAGCCTCGCGCGCACATTGTCGTAATGAAAATCGCCGCCCACGCCCAGCTGCTCCAACTGCACTTCCGACGACCGGAACAACTCGCTGGATCCGCCGATCGAGTGGTCCACCGGATGGTTGAAGTCATACACGTAATTGATGTCCGCCCGGATCTCCGGCGTGAAGAATTTCGAATCCCAAAAAATCTCTTTCGTCCGCGGATTTCCGTTCAACCAAGTCCAGTCCGCATCCGAAAACGGCTCGATTTTTTTCTTCTCCGGAACCTGGGTGGGGCCCGCAGATGTGTTTGATTCTTTGTTTGGCCCGATAGCCGCAGCAATGCTAGTCGTCATCGAACCAGGCACCGCACCTGCCGAGGCAGCCGCCAACGCTGCCGCCGGCTTCGGTGTGGCTGCGATTCCGGCTGAAACACTTGGCCCGGGTTCCGCGCCCTTCTCCCGCACCGCCGCCTCCGCGGCCGGCTTCGCGTCTTTCGACTCCAGGTCCAGAACGCGCTTCTCCAACTGCTCCACACGCTCCAGCAGCCAGCGCTCCCGGTCCGTCAGCCCGGCCTCCGGCTTATTCTCAGCCGGCTTCGTCACCGACGGCTTCGAATCATTCCGCGCCTTGGCATCGTCCGCGCGCCCCAAATCGCAAACGCTCAAACTCACCAGCATGCTCAGTCCAAATGCCAATCCACTTTTCACCCACTTGCGCATGGCTTCTCTCCTACCCAGTTTTGGGCAACGAATCTGGTCCAGGAACGGCACCTAGACAGTGCCGCCAAATGTCAAATGATGTCGCCGTCGTTGCCATTCAACGATAGCGCCCCTTTCATAAGAATTCTGTGAGGTCCAAATCAGCCTTCCCTAAGGCCGCCCGCCCATTTTTCTCTGGCAATATTTCACTCTTTTAAATAATTACTGGCACGTTGAGGTGCGCCCAATCTCGTCGCAGCAGGCTTCCTGAATCTCCCATTGCCCCAGTCGTTCCCAGTTCCCTTAGATTCCGCACTTTAAAAAAGCGCTCGATATCTTCTTTGATTTTCACGCTTGCTGATCTCGACGGAATCTTTGTCAAACCAAACAGCCTGTCGAACTCCTGCATTTCCGCCACTTGCGCGACCCATTATCAACCCGCTTGTTTTCCGTAAGTTATCCACCAGGGTGGGGGCATACGATAAGGACCGGGCGGATTCCTGGCACTGGCAAGGAACAATCCATTCCCGCGCCACCTCCCGCACTTCCCTAGTTCCGGGAAGCGCCGGAGGCGCGATAGACATTAGCCGAGCGCCCCTGCCCTGAGCGAAGCCGAAGGGTGCGCGCTCTCTACACCAGCACGAACAGCCCGAGCGCCCGGGTGCGGCAGGTTCTTACGGTCTAAATGTCCGGATTTCCGCCGGCCGACAGAAACTTCACCGCGCGTTCCACCCGCGCCGCATCCTCGGTCCGCGGATCACGATCGAGGACCACATTTCGCCGCCTACACGCCCATTTTCTCTTTCTTCCCAATCTCCGCGGCCATCGTTTCCATCTCCGCGTGGATCAACCCATTCGTCGCCAGTATCGTTTTGCCGCCCAGCACATACGGTTTCCCGTCCAGGTCGGTAATTTTTCCTCCGGCCTCTTCCACAATCACCACGCCAGCCGCCGTATCCCACGGCTTCAACCCAAACTCCCAGAATCCATCAAATCGTCCGGCCGCCACACACGCCAGATCCAAAGCTGCCGACCCGTCGCGCCGCACCCCGTGCGAGCACAGCGTAAAATCCCAATAGTAATGAATGTTCGGGTGCGCATCCCGCTTATGATTCGGAAAACCCGTGCACAACAAACTGCTCCGCAGCGCCAGAATCTTCGAGCACTGCATTTTCCCCCCGTTGAAAAACGCGCCTTCTCCCCGGGCCGCCGAAAAAATCTCTTCCGACATCGGATTGTAGATCACGCCCAGCAGTAGCTCGTTACCCTTCGCCAGCGCCATCGAAACGCAAAAGCACGGATACCCGTGCGCAAAATTCGTGGTCCCGTCCAGCGGGTCCACATGCCACTTGTATTCCGATCCGGTCTCTTTCCCGGTCCCCTCTTCCGCCGCCACCGCATGCCCCGGAAAATATCTCTGCAAGCGGCTCACAATCACCGCCTCCGACCGTTTATCCGCCTGGGTCACCAGGTCGTAATCGCCCTTGTAGGAAATATCCACCGGCCGCTGCGCCTCTTCGCGCAACACCGCCCCCGCCTCCCGCGCAATCTCCACCGCCACCTCTAAGTAGTCAATCGCCATCGCTTCTCACAATGTGGAATCTGGATTCTCCGTCTGATAACTGATTACCGATTACTGATAACGCGCGCTCCTCGATCGTGCTATCGGATCGCTGTTATCTGCTATCAATCAGCCCGAGTGCAACCAAGCTATTGTGCTCCGACCAGATACGCCGTCCGGTGCCGCGCCGCGTACCCCGGCAGCATCTTCACCTCAATCTTACGATACGTATTCGCCGCCCCGCGCGGATACGGGTAATACGCCAACCGGTATTGCGTCCTCAGTTCGGCGTCAATCCGGTCAAAAATGATCGGCAACTCCTGCGGCGAATCCGGGAAAAACATGGCTCCGCCAGTTGTCTCCGTAATCGTCTGGAGCGCGTGCTCTCCCGCGGTATTTCGCCCGTTCTCGCTCTTCATCGTGCGTACCAGAATCGTATACAGCAGCACCTCGCCGCGTAGCGCCGCCCGCCGGGCCGCCTCAAAATCCGCATGGCTGGTGGTCTCGCCGCCATCCGTCACCAGGATAATCACTCGCCGCCGCTCGCTGCCCCGTTTCTCCAGCGCCTGCGAGCCCAGCATCACCGCATCGTAAATCGAAGTGCCCGCGCCGTCAGGTATCTTCGCCACCGCTTCCTGCAGCGTCTGTACCCTTTCTGTGAACATGGTCCGCTGCGTCACGGTTTCGTCAAAGGAAAATACCGCCATACGGTCGTCCGGCCGCAGCACCTGCCGGATAAAACGTGTCGCCGCGTCGCGCTCATATTGAAAATCGATGTGTGCGCTCATGCTCGCGTCAATCATCAGTGCCAGGTCCAGCGGCAGCTTGGTCTCCGGTTCAAAAAATTCAATCTTCTGCGGCACGCCTTCTTCCAAGATCTCAAACGCTTCCTTCGGAAGGTTCGGAGCCGGACGTTTGTTCTCGTCCAACACGCTAACCAGCACGTTCACCAAATTGACGTTGACCTTGATCGTACCCTTCGGTGTCTGCGGCTCTTTCGCCCTGTCGGGCGCCTGCTGCGGAGCCGGAATCATCGGCCCGGGCGCTGTGGGTGGCTGCGGTTGACTGCCCGGTGGAGGAGGCTGCGGTTGGGTGCCCGAAGGCTGCGCCCACGGAGGCCGGTCCGGCTTTTCCTGCGCCTCGGCAAGAAACGCCCCGGCAAACAGCGCCAATGAGGTAAACCACCAGATAGAAATTCGTGGGGCCTGGGGAATCATCAGATAGCTAGGATGCACTTTTTGCACTTGGGGGTGTCGGAGGCAGCTCGCCATCCGCCCAAACCGCCCCATCCGCAAAATACTCTTTCTTCCAGATGGGCACCGTGCGCTTCAGCGTATCAATCGCAAACCGGCAGGCGTCGAACGCTGCGCCTCGGTGCGGCGCGCTCACTGCGATGAACACGCTCGTTTCCCCAATTTCCAGTCGCCCCAGGCGGTGCACGATCGCCACCCGATGAATGGCAAACTTCTCATGAATCTCGGCCGCAATCTCCTTCATCTTCCCAAGCGCCATCGATTCATACGCCTCGTATTCCAGGTAGCTAGTCAGGCGCCCGTCTGACTCATTGCGCACAAATCCATCAAACGTAACGATCGCCCCATCCTGCCCCGCCCGCACATCCCGCACCAGCGCCCCGGCATCAATCGCCGCGCGCACCAGTTCAATCTTGTCCTGTTCGATTGCTTTCACTGTGGAAGAACCCGCCATTCCCCAGAGCCGTCAAACTCCACCAAGGCCCGAGGGATTTTCTATTTTCCAATTTCCATTTTCTGCATTCTGTATTTATCCTCCGCTCACCGGAGGCAAAAACGCAATCTCATCACCAGCGGCAACACGCGTATCCCACGCGGCGAATTCCTGGTTCCGCGAGACCACCATCGAATTCCGGAATCCCGCCAATTTCGGATACCGCTCGGCATACCGCTCAAACACCTGCGCCAGTGTCGCTCCCTGCGGCAGTTCCCCATCGTCCTCAGCCAACCCGGTCAATTCCCGCAGCCGCCCAAAGAACAGCACTTTCACGCGCAAACTCGGTACAGCGCCGGCCATCTCAAAATTGTAACCCAATCCCCCTATTCAGGAGGCCGGGACCAGGTGCCCCAGGTGCCGTCTTTGCACCTGGGGTCTTCCGCTCACGGAGCCCGTCTCGCACCACCCGCCACGCTCACTCAATTTCTGGGCGATAATCAATCCACCAAAAAGGGACCCCATGAAAATCCTGATCACCGGATCGACCGGCCTCGTTGGAACGGCCCTGACACAAAATCTCCAACGCGCCGGTCACACCGTCTGCCGGCTGATCCGCCCCGGCGCCTCCTCTCAAACCATCGGCAACTCCCAAGCTTTCGACGTAAACTGGAATCCAGCAACCGGAGAACTGGGCGGAGCCGCCGTAGGCGCCGACGCCGTAGTCAACCTGGCTGGCGCCTCCATTGCCGACGGCCGCTGGACCCGGCAACGCAAACAACTCCTGCGCTCCAGCCGAGTGGACACCACTCGCGCCCTTGTCCAGGCCCTCGCCAAGATGTCCGTCCGCCCCGGCGTCCTCGTCTCCGCCTCCGCCACCGGCATCTACGGCAATCGCGGCGACGAAACGCTCACCGAGGCAAGCCAGCCAGGAACTGATTTTCTAAGTGAAATTACAAAAGAGTGGGAATCGGAAGCCCTAAAAGCCGAAGCCCTCGGCATACGCCTGGTCCGCGCCCGCTTCGGCGTAATCCTCGCCAAACACGGCGGCGCCCTGCCGCAAATGCTCCGCCCATTTCAATTCGGGATAGGCGGAAAAATCGGAACCGGCAAACAATGGCTAAGCTGGATTACCCTCGACGACACGGTAGCCATCCTCCGCTCAGCACTGGAAAATGCCAACATCACTGGCCCACTCAACGTTGTCTCTCCGCGACCCGTCACGAACGCCCAGTTCGCCAAAGCCTTGGCCGCCACCCTGCACCGCCCAGCGATCTTCCCGGCACCCGCTTTCGCGCTCCGCCTCGCCCTCGGCGAAATGGCCGACGCCCTGCTCCTCTCCAGCCAGCGCGCCGTCCCCGCCCAACTCCAAAAACTCAACCACCAATTCCTCCACCCCGATCTCGCCAACGCGCTATGCGCAGTGCTCTCGCCCTGAGTCAAGACCCCGTCGCCTCTGGAGGGCCTGCCTGCCCGGGGAGGGAGGGGGCCATTCCTACTTTGGGGTAGGGTGCCTCTGCCAACGCTTTTGCGGACAAATCGCCACCGCTCAAACCCGTCTGCAACCACCCAATCCAGAACTTATCACCTGAGCGCAGCCCGACAAGGATCAATGCGCAAAGGACCTCAGCGTCAAACGGTTGCAAAAACCCTCCACCAGAGCAATACCCCCAGTCACTTCACAACACTCAATGTCGCTTCCACCTTGATCAATCTGCCGTTCAGCGGATCGGCGGCAAGATTCGTTTCTGCCGTTTGCCCGTCGCGCATGACTATCGTGTTGTCAAATTTAGTCTGATGGATTATCGGCTGGCGAAACATATTGTCCTGACGCTTTTCCGGACTCGACGCCTCTGCCCCCGTATACACGAAGACGTCTCCTTCCACCCACGATCGCTCGAGGAACATCGTGACCAGGTACTTTCCCTCTGGTGTGGGTTTCGCCGAGCAGTCCAGGTTTGTGCCGATGTCGATGTATTGAAATTGCAGCGCTCCATTGTCTTTTCCCGTCGCCACCGGCACCCGGCTGCCAACCCGCAATCTGGCGGTACGGTTGGTGTCAAAGAGCAACGTGTAAGGGAGACTTTTAGTTTTCTTCTCTCCCTCATATTCCGCGAACACAATCTGCAGCTTCAACACCGGCCCATCTGGTTGCGGACTCCTGGCTTCCTCCTTCGTTGGATTCGACTTGTCTTGTCCTCTGACGGGCCCACCCAGCATCAGCAGGCAAGCTCCAATCAAGCTGCTGATCAAAACGGTCTTCATGTTCTCCTCCTGATTGCTGAAAAACCTGTTTTCCAGAACCCGTCCCAAATTCTATCGATCCTCTTCAGATAGCGGTTTCACTTCCAAATCCGAGAACTGGACCGCTCGGATCACATCCGCGTGACTCGCCGGCAGCTCAGCAGGATGCAACACGGCCATTGCCCATTGCGGGCTCTCGCGCACCACCTCGGCCAAGCGCCGGAGTCCCCGTGATTCCTCGGGATCAACAAGGACATCCACCGCTGTCGCCTGCACCGCGGGTTGCGCCGCAGACGATCCCGCAACGTGTCGCGCGGCCCGCCGTTTCTTGACAGGCGACGCCCCCCGTTTTTCCGGCACATTCAGAACCGCCAGTCGATGTTCAGGGCCAATTTCCCTCCGCTCGGCGATGCCCGCTACTGGCCCCGCGCTCGAACGCAAGCCGTATCGAACCAGTGGAACCAGAATCAGCAACGCGACCATAACAATCCCCGCAACGGGCACAAGCGCGAGGAACCACGAACCGGCCATGCGTTTCGCTTCCATCTCTGTCCGCACACCCGGCAACAACGACGCCGGCATCTGCTCATTCACCACCGCCCTCACGCCCGAATCAATCGCCTTAAAGAGGTGCACCTCGGCTTCATAAAACTTCCCGCACTCCGCGCATGTCCGCAAATGCGCCGCAACATCACCATCGAGCGATTTCTCTCCGCTCGCCAGCGCTGCAATCAATTTGGCCTGATATCGCTCGCAGTTCATCGCAGCTTCTCCGCCAACTGCTTCCTTGCAAAAAACAGCCTCGACTTCACTGTGCCCATCGGAATTCCCAGCATCCCCGAAACTTCATCGAGCGTGTACCCTTCAATCGCCGACAGCAGCAGCACCAGTCGAAATTTCTCCGGCAACTCCTCCATCGCCTTCTCCAGTCGCGCCTGGAACTCGCTCGACACCGCCAATTCTTCCGTCGTCGGCCCTAGAGCTTTTTGCTCCGGCCCCGTCCATTCCGTCTCGCGCTTCTCCCGCCGCTTCGCCGCTCGCCACCGGTCCAGCGCCATCCGGAACGCAATCCGCACCAGCCATCCGCGAAACCGCGCAGGCTCCCGCAGCCGCCCGAAATTCCGGTACGCCTTCAACAGCGCCTCCTGCGCCACATCCTCCGCGTCGGCGGCATTTCGCAAAACTCCATACGCCACGCGAAACGCCAACGGCCCGCACTCCTCCAGCCGCTCTTCAAACTCGCGGTGCGCGCGGCGGCTTTCGCTCTCCCGCTCCGACGGCCCCACGAGCACTCTTCCCGGCTGGATCAGGACCAGCTCCCGCATCCTCAATCTCCATTACACCAAACTAGACGTCACCGCCCGCGTTTCGGTTCAATCAGAACCAGCCTGTCGCCAAGGCACTCCTGCCTGGGCTCTTCTCCGAGCCCTCGCTGTTCCGAACTCTGTGACCGCTGTGCCGAATCTTCCCTTCTCACAACCACTAGATGTTCAGCAACCTCAGCATCTCATCCAAAATTCGACTCATCCACCACCAGCCGCGCCTCACGCGCAGCCACCGCCGGCAGCGGAACGACGCCCTCATCAAGCGCCTGAAACAACCGCATTTTCCCCACCGCATACTCCTCGCCGCTCGTCAGCGCGCGACCGTTCGCCGCGGCCCAGGCCTCCAGCGCCGCCGGCATCACAGGAATCCGCAGTTCAAAGCTGGCCCCGTGATCCGTGGAAATCCTATAAACAAATTCTCCAGTCGCTTCCCCGTCCACCAAAACCCGGTGCAGTTCACAAAAGTAATACTGAAAGACATACCCGTTCGCGGCTGAAAGACTCTTATCCGTCCGACCGCCTCAGGCTTAGCCATGGCGCGATTATTCGAGCCGCTCCAGCGAAAGTCAATCAAGGCACACCGCCGCGGGCGTATTTTTCCGCCGTCTCGCTTTAGTTCGCAAGCTCCAAGCGCTTCGTTCCATTCACTTTAGTAAATTTAGATGGATGGAGTTACCAGGCCCCGGCCCAGCGCAATTTGATGACGGGTATGAAATCGGCGCTTTCGCCGTCAATCACACTTACAAAATTTATGTCGAGCCGTTAAACGGGTCCGTAGGCCCCTTGAAGTTTCCAGCGCCTTCGTCAGCCTCTGCCGCAATTCCACCGTCGACCCCGGCTGGCTCCGTTCCAATCCTGCCTAGTCCCCCAACCCAACATCGAACTCGCCACCGCCACCCGCTCGTCATGTTAACTACCGTCACCGAAACTTGTCATCCTGAGCGCACCCGACAAGGTCCGGTGCTGGGACTCCGGTGCTCTTTACCGGAGATGCGCGAAGGACCTCAACTTCAACGTTTCGCCCCTTCAACTCCCCGCCGGCACCATCCACCCGCCCCCAAACAACAACCCCGGCGCCAGCGAAGCCAAAAACACCGCACTCCGCTCACCAGCCCGCTGCCCCGCCGCCTGCTCAAACGCCGAATGCAACGTCGCCCCGCACATCGAAGATCCGAGATTCCCCTTCGTCACGGCTATCGGCGGAAACGCGCTGCACGCCACGCCCAGTTGCTTCGCCAGCAGCGCTACCAGCCGCGGATTCGGCTGGTGTGTCGCGAACGCTCCCACCTTCTCCCGCGAAATTCCACTGCGCTTCTCCACTTCGCTCAATACCGCTTCCATGCGGTAAACAGCCGCGCGCGAAAGTGCCTCTCCATCAAACCGGATCTCCAACCCCGCGCCGCCCAAGTCGCTGACGGCAATCGCCTCCGCATATTGCGCCGCGCACCCAAAGAAGAATTCTCCGAACCGGTACGCGAACCGCCCTTTCGCCGGCGGTTTGTTTGAAAGCAGAAACGCGCTCGCCCCATCTCCAAACAACCCGCCAAATTCTCCCACCGTGCGTCCGGGTCCGAGCGTCCGGCTGTGCACATCGGCGGTCGCCACCAGAATCTTTTGCGCCTGGCCCGCCACCAGCATGGCCTGCGCCACGCAAAGGACCTGCAACAGCGCCAGACAGCCGCTGCCAACGTCCAGCGCCGTCGACCGCTCCCGCAATTTCAACCGCCCGTGGAGCTGCGCCGAAAGCGACGGGTAAGCATGATCCGTTTCGCTGGCCGCAATCACCCCGTCCAGGTTCTGCGCGTCTTCCCCGCATTGCTCCAGAACTTTCCGGCAAGCCCCGGCCCCCAGCGAGCCTTCCGTTTCGTTTTCGGCAGCGTACGCCACCGATACAATTCCCGCCCGTGTCCGCAACTTTCCGGCGGGCATCCCAAACGCCTCATCCACTTCTTCCGAAGGAATAATGCGGGAACCAAACTCGCTCGCGGCACCGGTCAAATAAACATTCTTCTCATCCAAGACTTAAGCCCCTCTTTCAATGGCCTTCTCTCTCATCCGCCTCCGCCCTTGAACTCGGACGAGAAAACGATTGTCTTCCATCATCCGGCACTGCGCCTCCCATTTCCAGTCCCGATACAAAATAGTTACTCAGAACCGGCGGCCGCCTTCAGGTCGCCCCTCCAAGTTTGGAGTGAATGGAGGGCCAACCGCGTTGCTCCTTTTGCCGCTGGCCCAGCCGCTTCTTCGGCCTCTTCCCCCGCGCATGCTATCTTGGAATTACCCGCGCTCTCAGAGGATCAATCGGAACACCAGGTATCGCGTATTTTTTCACAATGAACGCTAAACGGCCTCAAATCCTTCTCTCTCGCCTCTGCCTGATGGCGGGCCTCTTCTCGCTCGCCGCGGGAACTCCGGCCGATGCGCAGAGATTGCGCGGTGAAGTGCACCTCGAAGTGCACGACCTGAAAGGCTCGAGCCTCGCCGCCCGCGGCGAACTCCTCAGCGAAGCGAACGGCTTCCAGTGCAGCTTCCAGATTCCCGCGGACGGCCACTTCGTTCTCCAGGATCTTCCCTTCGGCGTCTACCGCCTGAATCTTGCCGCCGAAGGCTTCGCCGCCTTGAGTGAGGTCGTCGAAGTGCGCTCCGAAGTCCCCGTGAAACTGGGCATCACCTTGGGCGTCGCGCCGCTCACCACCCAGATTCAGGTCACCGACGAACTCACGCTCGTTGACCCAACCCGCACCGGCACGCTCTATTCCGTCGGCAAGCAATCCGTTCGCGAACAGCTCAGCCTCCAGCCGGGCCGTGACCTCTTCGATCTTGTCAATCAGGAACCCGGCTGGCTTTACGAAGCGAACGGCGTGCTGCATCCGCGGGGCTCGGAATACGACGTCCAGTTCGTGGTGGATGGCCAGCCCCTCATGCAGAATCGCTCCCCCGCTTTTGCACCGGACATGGATTCCGATTCGGTCGAGTCCCTGCGCCTGCTCACCGCCAGCTATCCCGCCGAGTACGGCCGCAAGCTCGGCGGCATCGTCGAACTTACCACCGACAAAAATTCGCTGCTCGGCTGGCATGGAGATTTCGCCGCTTCAGGCGGCAGCTTCGATCAACTGGACGGCTCTGCCGCGATTTCCTGGTCCCGGGAAAGAGAGCGTTACTCCGTGCGCGCCTTCGGCCTCCACTCCGCCAGGTATCTCGACCCGCCCGTCACCAGCAACTTCGGCAACGACGGCAGCTCGGGGGGATTTTCCGCAGCCTACGAACGGGACTTTTCCGACAACGAGCGCCTGCGCCTCACCATCGCCCACAATTCCCTGCACTACATCATCCCCGACGATTTCATCCAGCAGGATGCGTTGCAGCGGCAGGACGCCGCCAGCTCCGAAACCAGCGGGCAAATCTATTTCCAGCACACCATCTCTTCCAACCTGCTCCTCAGCTTTTCCGGCGCCGTCCGCGATTCCAGCTTCACTCTTCGCTCCAATCCCTTTTCCACCCCGGTCATCGTCAGTCAGGACCGCGGCTACCGCGAAGGATACATTCGCGGAGACATCGCCGGACACCGCGGCCATCACGACTGGAAAGCCGGTGCTGATTCCTTCTTCACTCCGGTCCACGAAGCGCTGCAGTACCACATCACCGACCCCTCGCAATTCGATCCCGGCACTCAGTTGAATCTGAGCTTCGCGGGCAGCAAATGGGACGTCGAGCCGTCTTTTTACGTCCAGGACCAGATGCGCTATGGCGCGTGGAATCTCAGCGCCGGCCTGCGTTTCGATCATTATGGTTTTGTGGTTCACGACAGGGCATTCAGTCCGCGCCTCGGTGTCTCGCGTTTCGTGTCTTCGCTCAATCTGCTGCTGCACGCTTCCTACGACCGAGTGTTCCAGACGCCCGCAATGGAAAATCTTCTGCTTGCCAGTTCCCCGCAACTCGATTCCGTCAATCCCGTCGTCCTGCGCCTTCCTGTGCCTGTTGCGCGCGCCAACTACTACGAAGGCGGCATCACCAAATCGTTCCTTGGCAAGTTCCGCCTGGACGCCAGCGTTTTCCGCCGCGATTTTCACAACTATTCCGACGACGATGTCCTCTTAGAGACCGGCGTAAGTTTTCCGATCTCCTTCGCGAGAGCCCGCATCTTCGGCGAGGAAGTGCGCTTGGAAGTTCCGCACTGGGGCCGCATCTCGGGATTCGTGAGTTACGCCAATCAATCGGGGACAGGGCGGGGACCAATCAACGGAGGACTTTTCATCGGCAGCAACGCCAGCGCCGGCCTCACCGACACCGGCAAATTCGGAGTCTCACAAGATCAGCGCAATACGCTGCGCGCGCGCGTGCGTCTCGATGCCGGCCACGGCCTCTGGTTTGCAGCCGGTGCTCAGTACGGAAGCGGGTTGCCCGCCGACCTTAGCCAAAACATTGACGGCCCCATGCTCATCGCGCAATATGGAGCCGCAGTCGTTTCGCTCGTCAATTTCACGAAAGGCCGCGTCGAACCGAATTTCTCCATGGATCTCGGCATGGGCGCGCAACTCTATCGCAAGGAGGCCCGCTCGCTTCAATTCCAGCTTCAGGCCACCAACATCGCCGACCGCCTCAACGTCATCAACTTCGCCAGCATCTTTTCCGGCACAGCGATCAGCCCGCCCCGCAGCGTTTCCGCCCGCCTCCGCGTCTCGTTCTAAGCTCCGTATTGCCTTGGTTGTCAGGGCCACAGCAGGGCCGCTGTAGTGGCCGATCTAGAGATCGGCTGTCACACCATTCTCTGCATTTCTAGCGGCCGCCGTCCGAGGCGGGCGCCTCAGCCATCGCGCGCTATCTCTCACTGTGCGGCGACATGAGCTACCTGTCATCAACTTCAAATGCTTCTCAAAATCACCGCCGCCGAACCTTGCTCAGCAGGCGCAGCATTTCCATGTACAGCCAGATCAGGGTAACCATCAGCCCGAACGCGCCATACCACTCCATGTATTTCGGCGCGCCCATCCGTGCTCCGGTTTCGATCATGTCGAAATCAATAATCAAGTTCAACGACGCGATGATCACCACAAACAGGCTGATCCCGATTCCAAGCGGGGTGCGGGCGTTAAGAAACGACATCTGCGTGTGGAAGAAAAGGCTCATTGCCATGTTGATGAGATAGACGATCGCGATTCCGCCCGTCGCCGCAATCACGCCCAGCTTGAATCCGCGGGTCGCCTGCACAATGCGCATTTTGTAGGCAAGCAACAAAACAAAAAGCACGCCAAAGGTAAGGCCGATTGCCTGCGCGGCGATGCCCGGATACGACCTCTCAAATAATGCGGAGATTCCGCCAAGGAGAAGTCCTTCGAGCAGCGCGTAAATCGGCGCGCTGATTGGCGACCACTCCTTCTTGAAGATGGTCACCAGCGCCACGACAAATCCACCGATTGCGCCACCAAGCATCCAGGGGTAAACCGCCTCCGGTGTCGGCGAATGACTGAGACCCCAGGTCCATGCGGCTGTGGCCACCACAAACAACAGCAGCAGCCCGGTCTTGTTGACCGTGCCCTGAATCGTCATCGTTTCGCCGGTCGGAATCGCTCCAGCAAACGCACTCTCTTTTAATACGGGATTCGTGGAACGCAGCAAATCAGCCATGGGCGGTGCCTCCAGTAGAGCAATTCTGTGCGAGAGTTAAGAATATCACTAAGCGTGTCAGTGCGTGGATTGTAGGAGATTGGTTTGGTACCGCTAACGGGAATCGAACCCGTATTTTAGCCTTGAAAGGGCTACGTGCTAACCGTTGCACCATAGCGGCACTTTTGCGTGAACTGCAATCTTTTGATTATACGGAAATCTTCAAATTTGCGCTACGCGGCGTTAGCCCTTCCGGTCCTCCCATTCCTCGTGCCACGCCGTCTGAATTGCTTCCAGCTTGCTCTCGTTGGACTTCTGCGGATCGCCCGTGAATCCCGTCAGTTCCGTAATCCACTTGTGCATGTCCGTGAAACGCACCGTGTAGGGATCGAGATCGGGGAATTTGTCCGTCAGTCCAATCGCAATGTCCTCCAGATTGTCCCAATCAAATGTCGGTGGCATCTCGCCCGCTCCTCAAAACGGCCCTGTCCGCCTCAGGCGGATGGCCGCTAGATAACCCGTGTTTGCTCCGACTCTTGTTTCCTGTTATCTGATCGCTGTTTTCTGTGCGCGTCTTCCAACTCAGTGCCCGTCAAGTTCCTTCGCGTAATTCTTGTTCCACTCCGGAATCTCCACCACGATGTCCGTCGTTCCATCCGGCACCGTCTGGCAGCCAAGGCGCGACTTCGGCGTGATGCCCGGCGCTTCATCCAGCTCGTCCAGCTCCGCGTCCGTTGCTTCGTTGCACGATTCCAGGCCTTCTTTCACCATCACGTGGCACGTCGAGCAGGCGCACACGCCTCCGCACGCGTGATCGAGGCCCATCTTAAAGCCCTCGGCGATGTCCAGGATGCTTCCCGGCAAACCGTTGTGGCCGTAGGGAAACTTCTCCGGATCCACTTCCACGGTCTTCCCGCTCGGCAGAAACGTCACCTTGTATTTCTGCGTCGCCTTCTTGTATTTCACTTCTTCGATGTACGGATTGCTGCCGCCCATAGCTTCTCCCTAAACTTCCGCCAACTTTTTGCCTTCCAGGGCCGACTGCACCGCGGAGTTCATTAGAATCTCCGCCAGGTGCTCGGTCGCATGGTTCAGCTCATCAATTCTTTTCCGGATCAATTTGTAGTCCGTGCCCTTCACGGCTTCCTCGAGCGTCGCCACGGTCTGCTTCACCTTCACGCGCTCCGGCTCGGACAAGCTCGCCGACTTTGGATTCGCAAATGCCTTCAACGTCGCCGTCAAAATGGCTTCCGCTTCCGTGCGCGCTTCGATCAGCTGCCGCTCCCTGAAATCTTGCTCAGCATACTCGATCGATTCCTCCAGCATGCGTTCGATATCCGCGTCGTTCAGTCCGTAGCTTGGCTGCACCTCAATCAGGTGTTCCTGGCCGTTGCGCAAATCCTTTGCCGCCACCTGCAGGATGCCGTTCGCGTCTATCAGGAATTTCACCTCGACGCGCGGCAAACCCGCGGGCGCTGGTGGAATCCGCAAGTTGAATCGCGCCAGCGACCGGCAATCCTTCGCCAGTTCGCGTTCGCCCTGTAACACGTGAATATCAATGCCCGTCTGGTTGTCCACGCCGGTCGTATACATCTCCTGCGCACTCGCCGGAATCGTCGAGTTACGCGGAATGATTTTCGCCACCGCGCCGCCATATGTCTCGATGCCCAGCGAAAGCGGCGTGACGTCCAGCAGCAATATATTCTGCACTCCGTGATCCAGAATGTTTGCCTGCACCGCCGCTCCGAGCGCCACCACTTCGTCGGGGTTCAGCTCCGTGTGCGGCTTGCGGTCGAAAAATTCCTGCACCGTACGCCGAATCAACGGCGTGCGCGTGGCGCCGCCAACGAGCACAACTTCCTCGACCTGCTTTGGACTTAGCTGCGCATCAGCCAGCGCCTGCCGCACCGGCGCCATCGTTCGGTCCACCACCGGTCGAATCAGCGCTTCGAAAGCGCCGCGGGTAAATTCATGCTCAAACACTTTGCCATTCGGCAGCGGGAAGCGCAGCGTGGCCTTGTCCGTTTCCGAGAGGCGGTGTTTTAAGGCGATGAGTTCCTTGCGCAACTCCTGCGCCAGTTCGCCATGCGGGGAAAAATCGATCTGATCGTCCTCGAGAATCTCTTCGTGTATGAACGCCTGCAGCAGGTTATCAATATCGTCGCCGCCCAGGTGCGTGTCGCCGTTCGTTGAAAGCACCTGGAAGATGTCGCCTTCGCTCGTCGAAATCAGCTTCAGCACGGAAATATCAAACGTGCCGCCGCCAAGATCGTAAACGGCCACCCTGCCGCGCTGCTTTTCATGCAAACCATAAGCCAGCGCCGCCGCAGTCGGTTCATTGACCAGCCGCAAGACTTCGAGCCCCGCGATTTTCCCGGCATCTTTCGTGGCCTGGCGCTGCGCATCGTTGAAATATGCGGGCACGGTAATCACCGCGCGGTCCACGGTTTCGCCGAAGTATGCCTCGGCCCAATTCTTCAGCTCGCGAAGGACGAACGAGGAGATTTCCGGCGGCGTAAAGATCTTGTCGCCAAGCATCACGCGAATCACGCTCTTGCTAGCCGGATCGATGCGAAACGGAAAAAGCTTGAGTTCGTTCTGCACATCGGCGGGGCCGCGTCCCATCAGCCGCTTCACGGAATAAATCGTGCGCTCCGGCTGCGTCAGCAATCTCCGCCGAGCCGGTTCGCCAACGATGACGCTTCCGTCCGCATCCAGGCTCACCACCGATGGACAAAGCGTGCTCCCCGAAGGCCCCGGAATGCACTGGGGCTCGCCCGTCTTCGCGTCCAAGTACGCGACCAGGCTGTTCGTGGTTCCGAGATCGATTCCGACCGTTCTTCCCATGAAAGTTCCCTGTATTCAGAAAATCCTGTAGCTCGCCCCTTCCGGGGGTGAGGGTTTCCAATACCCGTCGACCAAGCAAACTCACCAAGAACCCTCAGGCCCCGCCTGCCCGAGGCAAGCCGAACTCCCGAGCTACAGCAATTCCTTCTCTACATTCACGACCAAATTTCGAATATAGGAACGCCGATTCAGCAGCTCATTCAACTTCGCCATGACGATCCTACGTTTCGCTTCATCGGCGCTCGCGTCAACCGCGGCGTCCCATTCCTTCGCCGCATTCTGCAGTTCGCCGTCAACCTCCGCGAGCTTGTCTTGAAAATTCTTCTCGGCAGCGGTCAGCCGTTCTTTCAGGTTGCCGAGGTCGCCGCCCGACGCTTTCGCTTCCCGCAGCTCATCGAGCGATTCGTTCAGCCCAAAAACCTCTTCCAGCAATTCCGGAGGCGCCTGCTGCTTGCTCTTGCCCTCAACGCGCGCGCCCTCAATCGCCAGCAGGTATTCCACCCGGCCAACCGGCTCGCGCAGCGTGCGGTACGCATCATTCAATTCCGAACTGCGCTTCAGCGAAATCTCGCGCTCCTCCGGCGAAGCGTTCACGAAATTGTCCGGATGCAGCTTCCAGCTTAGTTGCAGGAATTTCTTTTCAAGCCCGCTCATCTCAATCCACAGCTTGCGCGGAATCTCGAACATCGCGAAATAATCGCTCTTCTCCGGAACCTGCAGCATCTTTCCGCACGACGAGCAAAAATGCGTGCCGATAGTGCGTTCGTGGCAGCTCCAGCAGACCAGCGGCGAATCGGTGATGGGGAACGGTGTGCTCATCTCAGTTCTGTTCGATCAACTTCGCCACAAAAAAAGTGGCTGGCGCACGATGCTGCCAGCCGGAATTGCTAAAGTCCCCTGCGCTGGGTAAGGCCAGCTGACAGGCTAAAGCCTGTTCTACGTTTACGCCGTAAAGCTGCTGCCGCAACCGCAATTGCGCGCCGCGTTGGGGTTCTGGAACACAAAGCCCTGCCGCATCAGCGTTTCCTCGTATTCGAGCGTTGTGCCGTTTAGATACAGCAGGCTCTTCGGATCAACAAAGAGACGCGCGCCAAACTCCTCGAAAACTTTATCCCGGTCGCGCGCCTGCGTATCCAGCCGCATGGCATACGACAATCCCGAGCAGCCGCCGCCCTGCACGCCCACGCGAAGCCCTCCGACCTGCGGCGACACGCCATCCTTTTCGAGCAGCGTAATGATCTTCTTCGCCGCCTTTTCCGTCAGGTGAATCGCCGGTCCGGCCGTCTCTTTTTCTACAGTTTGCGTTGTGGTTTCCGCCGTCATAATCCGAATCTCCAAATCATCTCTGGAGCAACATCTGGACAGCATCCTCCGACGGTCAGAACTCGCCGCCGGAAGACGCCACTACGCCCGCGCTGCCTCGCAACTAGTGCGACGACTTTTCGTGCGCGGGAACTTCAATGCCGTGCTTCTTCTTCCAATCGCCGATGGCCGCCTTGATGGCGTCCTCTGCGAGGACGGAGCAGTGAATCTTGACCGGAGGAAGCGAAAGCTCGCGAACGATGTCCGTGTTCTTGATCGCCAGCGCCTCTTCGACGGTCTTTCCCTTCACCCATTCCGTGGCCAGGGAAGAGCTGGCAATGGCCGACCCGCACCCAAAGGTCTTGAATTTGGCTTCTTCAATGATCTTGGTGTCCGGATTGATCTTCATCTGCAGCTTCATCACGTCGCCGCATTCCGGCGCGCCGACCAGGCCGGTCCCGACATTGGGATCTTCCTTGGGCATGCTGCCGACGTTGCGGGGATTGTTGTAATGATCGACTACTTTTTCGCTATACGCCATGGACAGGTTACTCCTTCAAGTTTCGATTCCAGTAACAATCAGCCCTTCGCCGCAACGAGAGAGCCAAAACCTGCATTCTTGATGGCCTTTTCGGTCAGGGCGATGTTGGTCAAAAACGCCGAACGTCCTGCGGTAAGTTCCCGCAGCGCGTCGCGGACATAATCCGCTCCGAGACCCAGCACGTTCAGAAACGTGCGGACATCCTGAAGATGATGAAAAGAACGCTCCGCGGCCGGGGCCGGCTCGTCACCATCCTGATACGCCTGATACGTCACGCGGAACGGGGCGGACGTACCCGCGATCGAGCGGTGAATTCTGAGTGTTCCTTCGCTTGCAATAGCGCTTGCCATTTTTTTCCTTCCAGTCTTCACGGGATTAGGCGGTTTGCCACTTGACCTTGGAAATGTCGATGCCTTCCTTGGCCATTTCATACAGCGGCGAAAGTTCTCGCAGCTTGGTTACAACCTGCACCATTTTGTCGATCACATAGTCGACTTCTTCCTCGGTCGTAAACCGCCCAAGGCCGAAGCGGATCGACGTATGCGCCAGATCCTCGCCCACGCCTAATGCTTTGAGTACATAACTGGGCTCAAGGGTTGCAGAGGTGCACGCCGAACCGCTCGAAACCGCTACGTCGTTGATCCCCATCAACAGCGATTCGCCCTCGACATAGGCGAAGCTCATGTTGAGATTATTCGGAAGCCGATGCTCCATCGAACCGTTGATGTACACCTCGTCCAGCCTGGCTTCCAGGCCCTTGCGCAAACGTTCGCGCAGGCCGAAAAGCTTCTCGGATTCCTTCGCCATTTCCTGCTGACAGAGTTCCGCAGCCTTGCCGAGCCCTACGATGCCGGGAACGTTTAGCGTGCCAGAACGCATGCCGCGCTCGTGGCCGCCGCCATCAATGATGGCCGAAAGCTGCACGCGGGGATTGCGGCGCCGAACATACAACGCGCCAACTCCCTTGGGTCCGTAAAACTTGTGGCCAGAAATGGCCAGCAGATCAATGTTGTCCTTCTGCACGTCAATCGGGATTTTGCCCGCGGCCTGCACGCCGTCCGACGCGAAAATAATGCCGTGTTCCTTGGCGATCTTCCCGATTTCCTGCATCGGGTTGACGATGCCGATTTCGTTGTTGGCATACATGATCGCGATCAGGATGGTGGTCGGCCGGATCGCCTTGCGCACATCCTCGGGATCCACGCGACCATCTTTGTGCACCGGCAGATACGTCACTTCAAATCCGTGCTTCTCCAGGTTCTTGCAGGTATCGAGAACCGCCTTGTGCTCGATCGCCTGGGTGATGATGTGGTTGCCCTTTTCGCGGTACATTTCCGCGACGCCCTTGATCATCAGGTTGTCAGATTCCGTCGCCCCGCTGGTGAAGATGATTTCCTTCGCCGTGGCGCCGATCAGCGAAGCCACTTGCTGGCGCGCATTCTCAACCGCCTCTTCGCCGGCCCAGCCGAATGAGTGGTTGCGGCTCGCCGCGTTCCCGAATTTCTCGGTGAAGTACGGCAGCATAGCCTCGAGTACCCGCGGGTCCATCGGGGTGGTAGCGTGATTGTCCATGTAAATCGGCAGCTTAACGGCCATTTCCGTATTCTCCTCTAACTCTTGGACTCCCCGCTCAGCGGCTTGCCGCCAGTTGGTCCATCCCTTTCAATTCCACGAGCGCCGGTTCCTGCTTGTCTTCGCTCAACTGCGCGATGCTCACGGTGCTCAAAACTCCCAGAATACTTTCATTGACCCGCTGCAATGGTTCTTTGATGGAGCAACGGTCGGTTGCGTCACAATTTCCATGGCTCGTCACGCACGAAGTAATCAGCACCGGCCCATCAATTGCCGTAATCACTTCGAGAGCGCTGATCTTCGCCGGCTCTTTCGCCAGCATATAGCCCCCGCTCGATCCATGCTTGGCCACCACCAGCGTCTGCCGGGCCAGCTTCTGCAGCACCTTGGCCATCAGCATGGAGGAAATACCATACTCTTCGGCAATCTCACTGGCGCTGCAGGCGTGCTTCTCGCGGTGGTTGGCCAGATGCTTCATGGCAATCAGGCCGTAATCCGCCTTCTTGGATAATTTGAACATCAAGCGTCCCCAACGCAGCGATTCGGAGCGAAGTCAATTACGACTGAACCAGTCGCATATCAACTATACGACTTTATCCCGCTCTTTGTCAATCCCACGACAGGCGACAGACTCAACACAAATCTTTATTTATCCGCCACTTAGACTACGACCAGTTTAGTCGTAGATAGAGCTTTTTCCACCCAATCGTCCCATTTCGCGCTTGAACGGCGTTAATTTACGCCTGAATGGGGGCAATCCTCTCTAGATTTCGGGGTATTCTGAATGCGGGACGCAGTTCTCTGGAGGCGCACAGACCGATATGGGGCCACTTCGAAGGTTAGGAAGACTCGCTTGGAGTGTTCTTTCCTGTTCTCTGCTAATCGTTTTCGGGGCTCGAAACACACCTGCACAGGAACCGCTGGCCAAGCACCCGGCAACACCAAAAGCCTCTTCGAAGGCCAGTAAGAGAAAGGCACCGGATTCGTTCACGCTTGTCGGGGCGGGCGATATCGCTGGGTGTTCGAACATATCCGGCGCTGCAGCCACTGCCAAACTGATTGACTCCATTCCGGGGACGGTTTTTGCCGCTGGCGACCTGGCCTATGAAGACGGCACCTATGAAGAGTTCCAGACATGCTATGGCCCTACCTGGGGCCGATTCAAAGCCCGGACTCGCCCCACTCCAGGGAACCATGAGTACAAGGGTTCCGCCGCGACCGGCTATTTTCGCTATTGGGATGGACAGGCCGGTGATCCCGGAAAGGGCTATTACAGCTTCGATCTGGGCACTTGGCACATTGTGGTGCTCAACACCAATTGCGGCTCGAAGGAGCTTGGTGGTTGCGCGGAAGGCTCGCCGGAGGAATCCTGGTTGAAGCAGGACCTTGCCGCGCATCCCGGCACCTGCGCGCTGGCCTACGGCCACCACGCGCTATTTAGCAGCGGACTCCTTTCAAAACACGCGGAGCATCCCGAATTGCGCGCATTCTGGAAGGATTTGTACGAAGCGCACGCCGACTTGATCCTTGCTGGACACGAACACTCCTACGAGCGGTTCGCGCCGCAAAATCCCGAAGGCAATCCCGACCCCGAGCATGGCATCCGCGAAATCGTCGTCGGCACTGGGGGAAGAAGCCACACTCCACTCGGATACGCAAAACCCAACAGCGAAGTCCGCGACGACCAAACCTATGGCGTGTTGAAACTGACGCTCTCGCCAGGGAAATACCGCTGGGAATTCATCCCTGTCCCCGGCAAGACTTTCCGCGATTCGGGCGAAGGCGTTTGCCACGCACAACCAAGTCCACCCAAAAATTGACGTCGCTACCTCGAAATCAATCATCCCCACGTAGCGGCCACCTTCAGGTCCCTCTGAGGTTACTTCGGAGCCGTACAAACGCTGCTGTTGGAAGCCGCTTCAACCAACTTTTGAAAAGCCGGAAGCTCGGGGATTGTGAGCTGGGATTTGTGCGCCTGTTGTTCCAGGGCGTTTAGGGAGTCCAGCCGTATTTTTCCTTGATCAGCCGCAAGCAATGCGCCCTTTTGGATGCCATCGAGTGCGTCCATTGCAATTTTCGCAGCCTGCGAAAGCGCCGCGGACGCCGGTGCTGCTTCTTTCACCAAATGAGACCGCTCGGCAAGAGGCTGCAAACGGTCCTCAATGGAAGCCCATACTTCAAGTTCCAGGCGAATCTGTGCGGCAACAGCCGCATCTTTGCAGCCCGACGCAACGAATTGATCCACTAGAAGAGAGAAACTCCGGGAGACGACACTCTCCGGGTAAACCGCGTCTACCAGACGGTTCAAAGGCGTCAGGCTGGTTGGCGGGCTGACGGCGCTTGCCTCGCGTGAGTAATCTTTCTCGTGTTCAAGCGACTGCGCCAGCGCGCGCAGCGCATCAAACTCCGCGGGCGTCCATGACCCCGCCATGCGCTGCAGCGTTGCGCGCTGAAACGATCGGTGCGTCAGTCCCAGCCATTCGAGGCGCGTTGCCTCGGTTTCCATCCGTGCGTACATGGAAGCCACATCGTTCGTGCCTTCCGACGACCACAGCCGCTCGGCAATCGCGGCGTTGCGCGGCCAGATACGCGAATCGATGTTTTCCGCGTTCACGTATTCCGACCAGATGCAGGATTCACCGCCAAGAATCAGCCGCTTCTGCTCCGGACTAAGCGCGGCCGCCGGCCCCCCCAGCGGATCCATCGCGTAGTGCCGCACGGCGCTCCAGCCGAGGTCCAGATAGTACCCATTCGAAAGAATGCCGCGATAACCATCCTTCGCGGCGGCGGCAAGCGAATCCACGCCACGCCACGATTGAATCACAATCGTTTTCGGCACGCCCGGAACCAGCACTTCGTCCCAACCAATCGGCGTCTTCTTGTGTTTCGTCACCAAATCCTGCACTCGGCCGCTGAAGTAAGCCTGCAGCTCCGCGTTGTTTTTGATGCGGTGCGATTTCATGAACGCCTGGATTTTGGGATTGGCGTCCCACTCCTTGCCGTTCACTTCATCGCCGCCGATGTGAAAAAACTGGTCGGTGAAAAGCCGAGCCATCTCAGTGATGAATTCGTTCAGGAATTTGTAAGTTTTTTCGTCCGTGGGATCCATCGCCGGATCGAAGACGCCCCACTGGCGCTCGATCACGTACGGGCCACTGCCGCTGGCAAGTTCGGGATATCCCGCGAACCATGCAGTGCTGTGCCCGGGCATGTCGAACTCCGGGACCACGCGGATGCCGCGGTCGCGCGCGTACTCGACAACATCGCGAATTTCTTCCTGCGTATAGAAAAGACCGTCGGAACCCTGTTCGTGCAGTTTGGGAAATTTCCGGCTTTCCGCGCGAAAACCCTGATTCTCGGAAAGATGCCAGTGAAAGACGTTCATCTTCACGGCTTCCATTCCGTCCAGATTGCGTTTTACGACGTCCAGCGGAATGAAATGCCGGCCGGAATCGATCATCAGGCCGCGCCAGGGGAACCGCGGGCGATCCTCGATGTGCAGCGCCGGGACGCTGAAACCTTCCGGCGTGATGGCAATCAACTGGAGAAACGTTTGCAGCCCGCGGAGCGTGCCGAGCGGATTGCCGGCATGCAGCTTTGCGCCAGTTGGCGTCACATCCAAACTGTAAGATTCGTCTTCGCCAAGTTCCTGGATAGCCTTGCTTTCGTGTTCCGTGTTCGCTTCCAGCGTCACGACGCCCGCGCTCTTACTAGCGCGCAGCATGACGATTCCGGTTTGCCGCTGAATTTGCCGTTCAAGGCGCACGCCCGCCCGATCTAGCCGCGCCTCGCGGTATCCGGTGAAAGCGATCCGAAAGCTCGCGTCAATTTTCAGCGAACCGTCGCCAAGCGCCACCTTCGCCGGCAGCGGCATGATGTTCAATGATGCATTCGATTGTGCATTTAGCATGCAAGCTCCAGCGGCGAGCACAAATAATTCCGGCAGAATGCGTCGCGCCGCCGTCCCCACCCAGTTCATCGGCTATTCCCCCTCGCAGGTTTAAATCGGTTCATCGCTGTCGATCACGCTGCGCTTGCCGCCGCAAGGGTGTCACAACTTATGCGCTAGGACAATTCCCTTTCCGGAATTTCTTGCTAACTGCAATTGCAAAACAACCTGTCTTCCTGGGGCTATCCGCGACAAGGTCCGGTTTTGGGACTCGGGTTGTGTTCAACGGAGATAGCCTCAGGGTCTCGACTTCAGAATCTTGCATGATGTATGGGTTGAGATCCTTCCTGACGATGAGACGAGGCATAAATTGCTCTTCGTGAGAAATGCGGGTTAAAATGTGTCGCGGCGCCGCGTGCAACCTTCATGAAAACTTCGATTGCCATTTATCCCGGCTCATTCGATCCCGTAACCAACGGGCACCTCGATCTGATCATGCGTGGCGAGAAAATGTTCGACCGCTTGATCGTCGCGGTGTTGAAAAACATGGAAAAAGAGCCGTTGTTCACGGTCCCGGAGCGCGTCGAAATGCTCCGTGAAGTCACCAAGCAGTGGCCGGCCGTGGAAGTGGAGGTATTCGAAGGCCTGCTGGTGGAATACGCGCGCAAGCGCGACGCCGCCGTGATCCTTCGCGGCATTCGCGCCGTTTCCGACTACGAGTACGAGCTCCAGATGGCGTTGATGAACCGGAAACTCGAACCGCGCCTCGAGACCGTCTTCATGCTCCCCGGCGAATCCTACAGTTATTTGAGCGCGAAACTGGTCCGCGAAATCGCGCAGCTCGGCGGCCCGCTGACGGGCCTGGTCCCTCCGCTCGTCGAGCAAAAGATCCGGGCAAAACTTGCTGCTGCCGCCTCGTAAGCCTGCTCCCTCTCCCCGCCCGCGGTTCCCGATTGAATTTCCACCGCTTTTCCTGAAAACTAGACAGTTACAGCCTCGCTCCAAGGAGAGCACGTGCAACTAACCAATCGCATCAACCGCATCCAGGTTTCGGCAACCGCCGCCGTCATCAACGCCGCCGAACAATTGAAAGCCAAGGGCGTGGACATCGCCGACTTCGGCCCCGGCGAGCCGGACTTCCCGACGCCCGAGCACATCAAGAAAGCAGCCATCAAGGCCATTGAGGAAAATCGCACCAAGTACACTCCGACGGGCGGCATCATGCCGCTGCGCGAAGCGATCACCGCGTGGCACAAGCGAGAACTCGGCTCCGACTACACCGCCAAAGAATGCGTGGTCACCGTCGGCGGCAAGCATTCCATCTTCAACGCCATCAGCGTGCTCATCCAGAACGGCGACGAGGTGATTTTGCCCGCGCCTTACTGGGTCAGCTTTCCGGACATCATCAAATACGCCGGTGGCACACCCGTGATCGTCGAGACGCGCCCTGAAGACGGATTCGGCGCCAAAGCCGCCGACATCGAGAAGGCCATCACACCGAAAACGAAAATGGTAATCGTCAACTCGCCCAGCAATCCCTCAGGCGGCGTGGTGGACGGGCCGGAATTCGAGAAGATTCTGGCAATCTGCAAGAAACACAACGTCTGGGTGATGGGCGACGAGTGCTATTCGCACTTCGTGTACGAGCCGCACAAGCCGTTCTCGATTGCCAGCGCGAAAGACAGCAAAGCCAGCGTCATCATCATCGGCAGCGTCTCGAAAACATTCGCGATGACCGGCTGGCGCATCGGCTACACACTTGCGCCGGAGGAACTCATCCAGGCCATGATCAAAGTGCAAAGCCAGTCCACATCGAATCCGACTTCGATAGCGCAGTACGCCGCTCTAGAAGCCATGCGGGGCTCGATGGACACCGTGCCGCCGATGCTCGCCGAATATGCGAAGCGCCGCAAGCGCATCGTGGAAGGATTGCGCGCGATTCCCGGCGTCACCTGCGAATGGCCGGGCGGCGCGTTTTACGCCTTCCCGAATGTCTCCGCGCATCTGGGCGAAAGCAAAAACGCCGCCGCGAAAAACTGCACGGAACTTTCGAAGCTGTTGCTCGAGAAAGCGCACGTGGCGCTGGTTGCGGGCGAAGCCTTCGGCGCTCCGGGGTTCCTCCGCCTTTCCTATGCCACTTCGATCGAGCGCATCGAGGAAGGGCTCCGGCGGCTGGAAAAATTCTTTTCGCGCGCGGAGGCCGCCGCCTAGACCGTGATGCAACCTGTCCTCTCGCGCCTTGAGCCGTTTTTCAGCCCGCGGATCTGGGGCCAGCGCTCCCTCGCCCCGTGGTATCCCGGCAAAATAAACCTGAAAGAGCCTCTCGGCGAGGCGTGGCTCACCGCATTTGAATCGCGCGTGGCCAACGGCCCGTTTGCGGGCAAGTCACTCCAGGAAAGTTGGCACGCGATGCCGGCGGAATGGCGTGGCGCACGGCATGCCTCCGTCGCGGAGTTTCCCGTGCTTATCAAATTTATTTTCCCGAACGACAAATTGTCCATCCAGGTGCATCCCAACGATGCCTACGCCGCGAAACACGAGCAGCAAGCCGGCGGCCGCGGAAAAACGGAAATGTGGCACATGGTTTGTGCGCAGCACGGCGCGGAAATCATGTTCGGGTTGCAACCGGGTGTGAACAAGCAGGGTTTTTTACGGGCGCTGGCCGCGGGCACCGTGGAGAAACTGCTGGTGCACCTGCCGGTCGAGACTGGAGACACATACTTTGTGCCCGCGGGAACGCAGCACGCTATCGGGCCGGGGATGGTCATTTGCGAAATCCAGGAATATTCAGACCTCACCTATCGCGTTTACGATTATGGCCGCGTGGACTCCTCCGGCAAGCCGCGTGAACTGCACATCGACAAAGCGCTGGAAGTGACAAATTTCAGAGGGGGAGTCGGTGGAAAAATCGAGCCGCTGGCGTTGCACTCGCCCGACGCGAAGAAGTATCTTTTGGCCGCGTGCGAGTATTTTGCCACGGAACGCTGGGATTGCAATCGCACCACGCCGATCGAAAGCGATCCCCAGGAATTTCAGTTGTTTGTGATTCTCGAAGGCGCCGGCGCGTTCTATGATGCCGATCAGGTCTACCCGTATCGCTCCGGCGAAGCGTGGTTCTTGCCGGCGAATTTGCCGACGACCTTGCTGCAGCCGGATGGAGCGAGTTCGGTCCTGCGGGTGACCGTGCCGGACACCCAAGCCCTGCGACGGCAATTGCGCAACCAGGGATTTGAAGATCCGGCAATTTCCCGCGTTGTGATTGGTGCCGTGTGAAAAAGGAAAAACCGCTGGCAACCCACGCTGTGATTCTTGCCGGAGGGCGCGGCACGCGCTTCTGGCCCCGCAGCCGCACCCGCACGCCAAAGCAGCTGTTGAACATTGTCGGCGAGGGTTCGATGCTGCAACAGACGGTGGCACGCCTGGCGCCGCTCGTTGCCGCGCAGCGCATCTGGACGGTGACCAACGCGGAGCAAGCCTCCGCCCTCGGAAAGCAATTGCCCGCGGCAGCGCGCAATCATGTGCTGACCGAGCCGGTGGGAAGAAACACGGCCGCAGCAATCGCTCTGGCCGCGATCCACGTGCGTCACGCTGCGGCAGGCGGCGACGCTCTGCTTGCCGTGCTCCCGGCCGACCATCACATCGCTCAGCCGGAGCGCTATCGCGAAATCATGCGCGCCGCCTTGGAGGCGGCGCGCAACCCGGGACGCATGCTGGTGCTGGGCATTCCGCCGACGCGGCCGGAAACGGGCTACGGTTATATCGAGCGGCAAGGAGATTCCATCACCGCAAAGGGAGCGCCGATTTTTGCCGTGCGGTGCTTTAGGGAGAAGCCGGAACTCGCCGTCGCCAAGGAATACGTGGCCTCCGGAAATTTCCATTGGAACGCGGGGATGTTTTTCTGGCGAGTTTCCACTTTCCTGGATGCGCTAAAGGAATTCCTGCCGAAGACCCATGCGCTGATTGAAGAACTTGACCGGCATATCGGAAAGCGAAGTTACGCGGCAAAATTGAAGCGCATCTATCCGCAACTTGAAAATATCTCCGTGGACTATGCCATCCTGGAACGCGCCACACAGCATCCCGGCCCGCTGCGCGTTTTCGTAATCCCCGCGGAAATGGGCTGGAGCGATATCGGCTCCTGGGCCGCGGTTCACGAACTGCTCGCCAAGCATCCCACAGAAAACATCTTTGCGGGCCCCGGCCACACGCTCGATGCCGAAGGAAATTTCCTCTGGAGTCCCGGCAAATACATCGCCGCCATCGGTGTCAGCGGCCTGGTGGTTGTCGAAACACCAGACGCACTGCTCATCTGCCCCCGCGACCGCGCCCAGGACGTCGGCAAAATCGTCAAAGCGCTCGAAGACCGCAAGCACAAGAAACTTCTCTAGTCGCCAAACCGCATCCCTTTTCCGCGCTGGGCGTTACCATTTGCCATGATTTGCCAAGATCGCTTCTTGACGCCTGGCCTCGAAGCGTCGCGGTTTGCAGCTTTCCGCCCAACTCTGGCTTGACTTTGCTTTCGCCCGGAGTATTGTTAGGGCGTTCCGTCGAGCCTACTCTTTCCTCGGCTGAACGAAGTTTGACCGAACCGGCGGCGGTTCCAATCCCGAAGAGCGGATCCCTTACAGACAAAATTCAGGTTAGCCTAAGGAGGCCACTTCATGTCCGCGACTCCTAGCCCGATCTCAGAATTGAAACTAGAAACGACAAAAAACCCCGAGGAAACGATCGTTCGCTGTGCTGGCAAAATTACATCTGCCACCTCCGGCTTGCTTCAAACGACAGTCCGGAATCTGATCCCGGAAACCAGATCTGTCGTACTTGACTTGACCGATGTGAGCTACATGGACAGTTCCGGCCTTGGTACGATCGCCGGGTTGTACTTCTCCGCGAAGCGGCAGAATTGCAGGCTGAAGCTCGTCAATCTGAACGACCGCCTGAAGGAACTCTTCCGATTGACAAAACTGGCTTCGGTGTTTGAGGGCCACGAAGATTTCCTTGGCTATACTCCCGATTAGCCCTGCCCTTCGACGATGACTGTCCATTGGCGCGTGAGCTGTCGACGCGTTCGAAGCACCATGAGTGTGCCGGGGAGCGCGGCTCGTGTCTTTGCGGGCCGAAGTTCATTCTTCGTTTTTTCGCGCCGGTGTCACCCGGCTAACTCTTTCTGCAACGCTTTCCCCTTCCGGAACCACGGCCGCTCCGCCCTTTGCATATACCTCGGCAGAGTTCGCTTCTTCGCAACCAGCCTTTGCACCCACTCGCGCGCTTCCTCTCTCTTCCCCGACAGTTTCAGATAGTTCGCATAGTTGTACAGTGTCTCCGGGGTCGTCGAAAATTGCGCGGCGGGCGCGAAATAGAACGCCGCCTTTTCCAGATCACCGGTGCGAGCATAGGCATCGCCAAGCAATCCCGTCGCCCGGTGGTAATCAAATTTCGGGTCCTTCCCGACGACGTACTCCAAGTCAGGAATGGCAGCGACAAAGTCTCCCATTCCTAGGGCCGATTTCGCGCGCAGATAAAATGCATGCGGCGAATCGCTCCGCACGGAGATCGCCCGGTCCAACAATTCCCGCGCCTTCGCATACTTCTTCTGTTCAAAGTAGAGTTCGGCCAGCTCTTCCAGATTGCCCACCGACGGATTGTCCAGAATCTGCATTTCCAGGTTCTGAATCCGCGAGCGCCTGCCGAATCCCTGGAAGACCCCGCGCAGCAATCCCAGGTCAGGGATCATCTCGACTGCGACATACACCCCGGCGCCCAGCGGACCCCCGAAAATAATGATCCAAAGCCAATAGCCCTCCGGACGCCGCTTCACGAAGTGCCAGAGGGCCACACCTTGCACAATAAATCCCCACGGATAGATGAGGGAACTCAGTCCTCCCATGCCCGGCCACCTCGCACATTCCATTCAGGCTGACGAACTTGCCGACAGCATCCGGCATCGCTTTCCGCGTGTCAATCCAAGCATTGTTTTTTTCGTGTAAGAGTGACTATCACTTTACACATTTCTCCTGTCCGCTGCCCACCCCCTGATTTCACGGTTGAACGCACCTGCTGCCAGCTTGGGTGCTCAAGCGGCATCGGCTTCCCGGCCAAATTGGCTGGGTTCATCGCTTTTCTCTACCCGTACCTAATCCCGCAATCTTTGGCGCGTCGCCTTCCTCGCGTATACTCACTAGCAATGGCTTCGATTAAATTTGGCACCGACGGATGGCGCGGGATCATCGCCGAGGATTTTACGTTTGCGAACGCGCGCACCGTGGCCGCCGCGATTGCCCGCTACGTCGTGCGCGGCGAGGACGCGCGCAAGGGCGTCCTGGTGGGTTACGACCACCGATTTGCTTCGGATCGCATCGCCGCGGCGGTGGCCGAGGTCGTGAGCGCCACAGGGACTCCAGTCTGGCTCGCCGATAAACCCTGCCCCACGCCCGCGATTTCGCTCCTCGTCCGCCAGCGCCAAGCCGCCGGGGGAATGGTCATCACCGCGAGCCACAATCCCTATTCGTGGAACGGCGTAAAGTACAAGGCCAGCTACGGCAGCAGCGCGTTGCCATCTATCGTCGCGCGGATTGAGAAGGAACTTGCAATCGTGGAAGCGTCAAGCGCACCCCCACTGCCTCCGCGCAAAGAGTTGATTCAGCCGCTGGAGCCGCGCGCCCCGTACCTTGACACGATTGAAAAGCTGGTCGACTGGCAACGACTGCGCGACGCCAGGTTCCGTTTCGTTGTTGACCCTATGCACGGTTCGGCCGCCGGTCTGCTGAAAGAACTTTTTTCGCGCAACGGCGTGGTCTGCGACGAAATTCGCGGCACCCACGACCCGCGATTCGGTGGCGTGCATCCCGAACCCATCGAGCCGCACATTGACGCTCTGCGCAAGGCGGTCCTCGCCGGAAAATATGACGCCGGACTCGCCGCCGACGGCGACGGCGACCGCATCGGCGCCATCGACCGCGACGGCACCTTCATCGATCCCCACCAGATTTTCGCTCTGATGGTCTGGCACTTGATCGGCACGCGGAAACTTCCCGGCGGCATCGCCAAGACATTTTCCGTCACGAAACTCATCGACAAGCTGGCTGCTAAATTCAACCGCAAGCTTTATGAGACGCCCATCGGCTTCAAGTACATCTGCGAGCTGATGCTGCAGCAGGACATCCTGATCGGCGGCGAAGAAAGCGGGGGCATCGGCACCAGCCTCTATCTCCCGGAGCGTGACGCCTCGGTCTCCGCGCTGTTCCTGGCCGAACTGATGGCCTGGCACGGCAAATCCCTGGGCGAACTCCTCGCCGTGCTGCACGCGGAGTTTGGCGAATTCCACTACGGCCGCACCGATCTGGACGTGAAGACGGGACAGAAAGAAAAAGCGATCGCCTATTTCACGAATGAAAAAACGGAGCGCATCGATAATTGGGATGTGAAGCGGCGCGAAAATATGGACGGCATCAAGCTGTATCTCAGCGACATCGGCTGGGTGATGGTGCGCGCTTCGGGCACCGAGAAACTTCTGCGCATTTATTGCGAGACATCGCGCGCAGATACGACGAAGCGCGTTCTGCAGGCAACGGTCGCGGCAGTAAACGCCCTCTAGGGAGCAAGCGATGGAAACAGTAAACTTGAAGGACAAATTCGGCAGGTTCCAGGATTACTGCAACCCGCGCGTGATCGGCGAAGTAAACGACTGCCAGGTGAAGGCCGTCAAACTGAAGGGCGAATTCATCTGGCACCACCACGACCATGAAGATGAACTTTTCCTGGTCGTGAAAGGCACGCTGCGCCTGAAATTCCGCGACCACGAAGCGCTCGTGCGCGAAGGCGAATTTGTGATTGTGCCCCGCGGCGTCGAGCACTGCCCCGTGGCCGACGAAGAAGTGCACATTGTCTTGATCGAACCGCGAACGACATTGAACACAGGAAATATTCAGAACGAAAGGACAGTCAGCCAGCTCGAGCGGATTTAAATTCTTCTTCTCGGCAGCTCGAAAGACAGGACTCAGCCATGCAACATCGCTTCTACACGCTCGATGTCTTCACCACAACGCGCTTCCAGGGCAATCCGCTCGCCGTGATCACCGACGGCGACGGCCTCTCCGACGACCAGATGCTGGCCATTGCCCGCGAAATGAATCTTTCCGAAACGGTCTTCGTGCAGAAGCCCACCGACGACCGTGCGCTGGCCCGGCTGCGCATTTTCACCACCAAGGAAGAATTAAAACTCGCCGGACATCCGGTGATCGGCACCTGGTTCCTGCTGGCGGAGTTGGGCGTGGTTCCCGCGCAGGAGGGCGGCGTGCACGTCTTGCAGCAGACCGGCGCGGGAATTTTGCCGGTGGAGATACGCTTCAAGGACGGCCGTCCCCAGCGCGTGACCATGACGCAAAAAGAAGCCACGTTCAAACCGTCAAAGATCAGCAAGAAAAAGCTGGCGGAAGCGCTGGGATTGTCTCTGAAGGATCTCGATCCAAAGCTCGATCCGGAATTCGTTTCCACGGGAATCTTCAACCTGATGGTGCCGCTGCGCAATCGCCAGGCGCTCGCGAGAATCCAGCTGAACATGGTGGAACTGGCCCGCCTCTTCGGCAAGCAGGGCGCGCTGGCCTATTGTTTCGCGCTCGGCGGCAATTCGACAGCCTACGCCCGGGGCATGATGCCGTGGGAATTATATGAAGACGCGGCGACAGGCTCGGCCGCCGGTTCGCTCGGCGCGTATCTGGTGAAGCACGGAAAATTCGGCGCGGGGCACACGCTGCACATTGCGCAAGGCGTGGAAATGGGCCGTCCCAGCGAAATCGAAGTGGAAGTTTCTCAAAACGGAAAAAAGCTGACCCCGCGCGTAAGCGGCGCCGCGGTAAAAGTGTTCGAAGGCACCATCCGCACCTAGCGTCCCGGCGCGAGACGCGTGGCCGATTCGTTCACTCGGTTTTCAGGGTTTTTTGGTAGGCGTCGAGGATGCCGTTGACGAAACCGCCGGCGTCGTCGGAGGAATATTTTTTTGCGAGATCCACGGCTTCGTTGATGACGACTTTTACGGGAGTATCGGTGGCGCGTATTTCGTGCATCGCCAGGCGCAGGATCGCGCGATCAATGGCCGCGAGCCGATCAAGGCGCCAGTTAGCGGCATGCTTGCTGATGAGTTCGTCAAGCGCAGTGGCGTCATGCGCGGCGCCTTCGAAAAGCTGATTGGCGAACGTGCGCGTCTGCGCCGCGGCTTTTGCGCTTTTCCAGAAGGTGAGCTCGAGTTTCTCGGCCATTTGCTGGCTCATGTCCCACTGAAACAGCATCTGCATGGCGAATTCGCGCGATTTTGTCCGCAGGCTCACGTTATTTGCGCCGCCCTTTGCCCGTGGCGGAGAATGATTTCGAGGAACCTCGCAGCTTTCGAGACAATTGCGCCATTTCGATAGCGCCGAGCCCGGCCTCGAAACCCTTGTTGCCCCCCTTCAATCCCGCGCGGTCAATGGCTTGCTCCAGCGTGTCGCACGTGAGCACGCAGAACATCACCGGTACGCCGGTATCCATCTGCGCGAGCTGCAGGCCGCGCGAGGTTTCCGAGCACACATAATCGTAATGAGCGGTTTCGCCGCGCAGGACGCAGCCGATAGCGATCAACGTGTCATAGCGCCCCGTCACCGCAAGTTTCTTCGCCGCCAGCGGCAATTCAAACGCGCCCGGCACGTGAATCACGTCCACGTCCTTGCTCGCCGCCCCGCCGCGTTCCAGCGCATCCACGGCGCCCTGCAGCAGCCGCTCGGTGATGAAACTGTTGAAGCGGCTCACCACAATGCCAAAACGAAAACCTTCGCCGCTCAGGCCTCCGTCAATTTTCGTGGGTTGAATCATTGCACCCGCTTCCCCGTTCCTCAATCCGCGTTTCTTGAAATCAGTGACTTTGCCTGGAGCAAGAAACCAAGACCACTTGTCATCCTGCGGGCACTTTGCTTGGTTCCATCACCTCATTTGCTTCCTTAACTTCCTCTACTTCCCTTTAAACGCCGCAGGCCGCTTTTCCAGAAACGCTTTCGTGCCTTCGCGCATGTCTTCCGTCGCGCAACACAATCCGAACAGAGTCGCCTCCAGAAACAGTCCCTCTTCCTGGGGCATTTCCACGCCGCGCTCGATCGCTTCCATGCAGTATTTCACGGCCAGCGGCGCTTTCTCGATAATCTTTTTGGCCAGGGCTTCGGCGGCAGGCAGCAACTCCCCAGGCTCGTAAATGTGATTGACCAGTCCGATGCGCTGCGCCTCTTCCGCCGTGATCATTTCGCCCGTCAGGCAAAGCTCATGCGCCGCGCCCTTGCCACACAAGCGAGCCATGCGCTGGGAGCCGCCGTAGCCGGGGATGATGCCCAGCTTCACTTCCGGCTGGCCAAGCTTCGCGGTCTTGCTGGCAATCCGAATCGTGCAGGAAAGCGCCAGCTCGCAACCGCCGCCAAGCGCAAACCCATTGATCGCGCAGATGGAAGGTTTCCCCATCGTTTCGAGAAGGTGAAACACGCCCTGACCGAAGAGCGAAAACTCTTTTCCGTTGACCGGAGTCTGCTGCGCCAGCTCGTTGATGTCCGCGCCGGCCACAAAAGCCTTTTCACCGGAGCCAGTGAGAATCATCACCCGCACCGAAGCATCATCGCGCACCTCAAAAAGCACCTGTTGAAATTCCTCAATCGTCTTGCGGTTCAGCGCGTTCAGCACCTTCGGCCGGTTGAAAGTAATGAACGCGATGCCGTTCCTCTTTTCATACAGCAGATTTTCGTAGGCCATGATCTTCCCTCAGAATTGAATCGGCTTCGGGTTGGCGGGATCGGAGTAGTCATAGAACCCGCGGCCGGACTTTTTGCCGTTCCACCCGGCCAGCACCATGCGCTTCAGCAGCGGCGGCGCGGCGAAGCGTTTCTCCTTGAATTCTTCGAACATGATCTGCGAAATGTAATACGTAGTGTCCAGCCCAACAAAATCCAGCAGCGTGAACGGCCCCATCGGGTAGCCGCAGCCAAGCTTCATGGAATTATCAATATCCACTACGGAACCGACGCCCTCTTCCAGCGCCCGAATCGCATCCAGTAGATACGGCACCAGCAGCCGGTTGACGATAAATCCGCCGCTATCGCTCGCCCGCACCGGCGTTTTCCCGAGTTTCGCGCCAAATCTAACCATCTCTTCGTACACGGCGGGATCGGTCGAAATTGTCTTCACAACTTCCACCAATTTCATCACCGGCACGGGATTGAAAAAGTGCAATCCCACAAACCGCTGCGGCCGTTTGGTGGCGGCGGCGATTTCCGTGATGGTCAGCGAAGACGTGTTACTGGCAAAAACAGTTTCTGGCGGGCAGAGCTTGTCCAGCGCGCCAAAAAGCTCCCGCTTCACCGGCAGTTGCTCGATGATCGCTTCCACAATCAGGTCGCAATCCTTCAGATCGTCCAGCGAAGTCGTGCCCTTCAGCCGGCCGCGCACTTCCCCTTTCGCCGCTTCCGTCAGCGTGCCTTTTTCCACCAGCCGCGCCAGGTTCTTCTCGATGCCCTTCAATCCCTTTTCCACGAGTTCGGCGCTGACCTCGCGCACCACGGTCGTGAAGCCCGCCTGCGCGCAAACCTGCGCGATGCCCGAGCCCATCAAGCCACACCCCACTACGCCAACTTTTTGAATCGCCATGAATTCCTCATTCCACTTGCAATTCGGAACGCCCCCGGAAGGCCGTCCCTACATTTCAGCCACACGCTTCTGGAGCCCAGCCGCCGCGGCGGACGGGCCGCTGGTCTGCAATCGAACTCTTTTTGTCAATCGCAAAAAAGCTGGCGGGAATTGCCAGCCGTCAAAGTGTATCAAAGCTGCTCGGAGAACTCACTTTGCGTGGGCTCCCACGGCGCTCCCGCCACCCAAATGGCAGCGTATCCAAATCGATAGACGGTCTAACCGAACGGTGAGCCTTCGCGACACCCCGACCTCCGGAAAAATGAAGCCTGCACTAACTGTGGTAAGCCGCCACTTGTGAGCAATTTACCCTCAATCAAAAACGGCTCAGGGGGGATTCTGGCCATGCGCCAATGACCGAAGCGCACAAGCGGCACAACCTCACGTGCGAATCGGATAGGAATCCTTCTACAAACAATTTAACTCAAGGCCCAAACGCCCCCCACCCGATGCAAACAATCTCGCTATCCCATGCGGACTGAAGCATATCCTGGCAGATCTGCTCGGGACCAAATTTCCGGCCACCGTGGCATTCGCCATGCTCCCAGCAAAGGTGTGAGCAGTAAGAGAAAACGAGAACAAGGCAGCTCACAAAAATCGTGAGCTTTCTTTTTCCGCCTCTCGCCGCTTTTGTCTATATAGGAGGTCTTATGAAAAACCTGCGCTACGTTCTGTTCGTTTTCGCCGTGCTCCTGATTGTCCCCGCCGTCAGGGCCCAGCAAATGGGCGTCAAGGCTGACGTACCCTTCGACTTTGTCGTCGGCGACCGAGCTTATCCCGCCGGGGAATACATCCTCAAAGCCGCTCTTAGCGACGGCGGTGTCATTCGCGTCGAAAACGTTAACGAATTTTCAGCCGCTTTCATCGCTTCAAACCCGTGCACGAAAGCCACGCCCTCGCCGGAAACCAAGCTCGTGTTCCACCGCATCGGCCGCCACTACTTCCTCCACCAGGTGTGGACTGCGGGCAGTCTCGCCGGACATGAGTTCCCCAAGGGCCGCATTGAAGTCGAACTTGCGCAAAACCACTTGACGCCTGATGTCGTAATCGTCGCGGCCGTCATTTCCCGCTGACGCGAACTCACTCCCACGTTTTCAGGTCAAAGAGGGAACGTTTACACGTTCCCTCTTTTTTTGTTCGCCGCGTCCGGTGTCGCAATCGCTTCCCCCGTCAAGATCTGAACCCGACGCGCATGCCACGCGACTTTCGATTCTCCAACTTACCGGGCGGGGAATGATAAGCTGCAGGGAATATGGCACTCGTGCGCTCATTCGGCCGGGCCGCAACAGGAAACTTGGCTGATGTTGGGCTTCTGCTGCTTTGGGTGCTCGGAACAACCATCGCCGTCGCTGCGCAACAGCAGGCACCCGATGCCTCCGCGGTTCATCAAACTACGCAGGGTATAAACGACATGTGGTGGAAACACGCGGTCATCTACGAAATCTACCCACGCAGCTTTCAGGATTCGAACGGCGACGGCGTCGGCGACCTCAACGGCATTACCTCGCGCCTGGATTATCTGAAAGATCTCGGCGTCGACGCCATCTGGATCACGCCGATCTATCCCTCGCCGCAGGTGGACTTCGGCTACGACATCGCCGACTACACCTCCATTGATCCGCAATACGGCACCATGGCCGACTTCGATCACCTGGTGAAGGAAGCGAAGGCCCGCGACATTCGCGTGATCATGGATTTTGTTCCAAATCACACTTCCGACAAACATCCGTGGTTCGTCGAATCAAGCTCCTCGCGCACCAATCCCAAGCGCGACTGGTATGTCTGGCGCGACGGCAAAGGGCCCGGCCAGCCTCCCAACAACTGGCTTTCCTGGTTCGGCCACTCCGCTTGGCGATTCGACGCCAGGACCGGCCAATTTTATTACCACCATTTTTATCCCGAGCAGCCCGACCTGAACTGGCGCAATCCCGAGGTCCGCAAAGCAATGTACGATGTGCTGCGATTCTGGCTGGACCGCGGCGTCGCCGGATTCCGCCTCGACGCGGTTTCGCGGCTCTTCGAAGATCCGAATCTCCACGACGACCCTCTTCTGCCGGGAACGAATGCCTACGGCGATCAAAACATCGAGCATAAGTACACCGACAACCTGCCGGAAGTGCACGAAGTGTTGAAGGAGATACGGCAGGTGGTTGATGGATATCCGGGGAATCCCGTGCTCATCAGTGAAACCGACGAGCCCAACATCGCCGAGCTTACCAAGCTCTACGGCAGCAAACTCGACGAAATCCAACTCCCGATGGATTTCCAGGTGGCCGACGTCAACCAGCTTTCCGCCGCGCGCTTCCGCGAACTGATCGAGCAGGTCGAAGGCAATCCAGCCGGCGGCCAACCCTATTTTTTCTTCAACAATCACGATCAGGACCGCACCTGGGACCGCTATGGCGATGGCGTTCACAACGATCGAATCGCCCGGCTGTTGGCGGCGCTGCTGCTGACCACGCGCGCCACTCCGCAGTTGTACTACGGCGAAGAAATCGGAATGGTGACCACTCCGCCCGCGCGCAAAGAGGACGTGAAGGATCCGATCGGCAAGCTTGGCTGGCCGAAAGAAAAGGGCCGCGACGGCGAGCGCACCCCGATGCAGTGGGACATGTCAAACAATGCGGGATTCACCACGTCTGCAACACCATGGCTCCCTGTTCCCCCAAGCTACAAGCAGCGCAACGTGGCGGCGGAGGAAAACGACTCCGGCTCGGTGCTCAACTTCTACAAGCAACTCATTCGCCTGCGCCGCAATCAACCCGCATTGCGCGACGGCCAGCAATCCACCGTGAACTCCCACGACGCCGACGTGCTTTCCTATCTGCGGAAGAATCCGGATGGTGGCGAGTCCGTGCTGGTATTGCTCAACATGAGCAACCAGCCCAAGAAAGTCGCCCTCGATCTAAAGCCAGAAGGAATCGACAGCAACGGGGCGAAGCCTCTGCTCACCTATCCCAAAGCCAGCCCAACAGAAGTTCCACTGGATGCGATCTCTCTGCCACCCTTCGGCACCCTCGTCGCCGCAGTCAAGTAGCGGCCACCTCCAGGTGGCCGCTACTTCAAGAGACGCGCCCTCCCGCCGCGGAGTGGCGTAAAAAACCAGCACAACATTTTAGCTAGGAACCGGACGAATCCCATCCCCGCGTCAAATAGGCGTATCCGCCCAACGCAACCCAACAAGGCTGAACCATGCGTTTGGCCTCTCGGCCCGGAGCACTGCGGAATAATCCGTTGACTTTGGCTGAATTTTGCAAGAAAGTATCAACGCTGTTTCCTCCCGCGCTATCTCGCTCGAAGGAGAAATTCACGAAATGCCCAGATACCGAATGTGTGTGTACTCGCTGGTGTTGTGCTTGTTTGGCGGCCTTGCAGCATCCGCTCAGCAAAACCCGGTGACGGTCACGCGACAGCCCATTGCCGTAGACAGGACTTTCTTCACCTCCCTGAATTCCAAACCAAAGCATTTGGCGTTCAACAAATTGTCCTCGTCCACCAACGCCGCCACCCAGCAGCAGAGTCCGCGCGTCATCTCTTTGCCCAGTTTCACCCGCTCGTTCACTTTCGGCGGACAGGTTTTTCCTTTCACCATGGTCGGCAAGGACCCCGCAAGAAAACAGACCACCACGATACCCACGCAGTACATCCCGATGTCCTTTTTCTTCGACGAATTCGTGGACCAAAACGGGAACAATATCGTGATTGATACCACCGTCATCAACGATGAAATCGAAGACTCTCCGCTCTTCGGAGATTCCCAGTTTGCCACCGGATTTACGCAGTTTGAGGACGCCGTGATGCGCGCCGAATTCTTTCCCCTGTTCAGCAAGGATCGCGACAATGCCGGAAATGACACCTACCACGTGCTCCTCGGCCGTCCGAAAACCCTGACTCCGGTCACCATCGAGGTGCCGCCAGGCTCGTCCGTCGTGCTGCAGGCTCCGGACGGAAATTTCGTCGCGATCATTGACATCAATTTCATCGTCTCGCAGCTGAACACGCTGGTCCAAACCGAACCCATCACCGTGAATGCAATTCCCATGTTCCTCACTCGCAATGCCCTTTATGGCGACTTCGTCAAGCAACAACCCGCGGACTGCTGCATTGGCGGATTTCATACCGCCATCGAGACCAACCAGGTGGGAAACAATATATTTGTGCAAACGTTTGACTTTGCGACTTCACTCGATGCCGACATCGCCGAATTCGCCTTCGGCGACCCCACCATTTTTGCCGACATCTTTCCTCTGTCCCATGAGCTCGGCGAGACGCTGAATGACCCGTTCGTAAACAATGCCACGCCCAGCTACCAGATACCGGGGGCTCCTGCCGGAGCCTGCCAGAACAGCCTGGAGGTGGGAGACATCATCGAAAACCTTTCCAACCCTACCCAGCCGATCACCCTGCATGGGTTTACTTACCACCCGCAAACCCTGGCACTGCTGCAGTGGTTCGAGGGTAAGACCCCGTCCGATGCCATCAACGGCGACTACAGCTTCCCTGATCGAACGGTGCTGACATCACCGTTCATGGCGTGCCCTCCGCCTCCTCCGCCGCCGTCGAAATGAAGTTTGTTCCTGGTTTCTATGGAAAAAGGCGCCCTCGCGGGCGCCTTTTTTTGTTCCCTGGCTGGTCTTCGCAGAGCGAAATTCAACTCCGCGCTTCGACGATGATGGCGATGCCCTGGCCGCCGCCGATGCAGGCCGTGGCCAGACCATAGCGAAGGCCTTTGCGGCGGAGTTCGTTCAGCACGGTGATAACCAGACGCGTGCCGGACGCGCCGAGCGGGTGGCCGAGGGCGATCGCCCCGCCGTTCACATTCGTTTTGTCGCGGTTTAGGCCGAGTTCTTTTTCGACCGCGAGATATTGCGCGGCGAAGGCTTCGTTCACCTCCACACGATCGATCTGCTCGAGTTTCATCCCCGCAAGCTGCAGTGCTTTCCGCGTGGATGGCACGGGGCCAATCCCCATGATGCTCGGGTCAACGCCCGCGACCGCCCAGGAAACGATTCTTCCGAGCGGCTTCAGCCCGCGTTCCGTCGCGGTCTTCTCGCGCGTCAGCACCACCGCCGCGGCGCCGTCCACGATGCCGCTGGCATTCCCCGCCGTCACCATGCCGTCTTTCTTGAACGACGGGGGCAGCTTCTCCAGAATTTCCATGGTCGTTTCTGGCCGCCGGTGATCGTCTTCTTTCACCAGAACGGTCTTCTTGCCCTGCTTCACTTCCACCGGCACAATTTCTTCCGTCAGGTAGCACGATTTGAACGCGGCTTCCGCGGCCTGCTGGCTGCGCAACGCATAAACGTCCGCGTCTTTGCGCGTAATTCCCCTTTGCTCCGCCAGCTTTTCCGCGGTCAGCGCCATCGGCAAGCCGCAATACGTGTCCGTCAACCCGACAAACAGGAAATCCTCCAGCGCGCCGCCGCCCAGTTTCAAACCGGTGCGCGCGCCGCGAATCACAAATGGCGCCTGTGTCATGTTCTCCATGCCGCCCGCCAGCACCATGTCCGCCTCGTCCAGCAACAACCGTTGCGCGCCCTGCACAATCGCCTCGATGCCGGAGCCGCACAAGCGATTCACGGTAACCGCCGGCGTTTCCATTTTCAGCCCTGCCTTCAGCCCAACGTGCCGCGCGCCATAGATCGCGTCGGCGCTCGTCTGCATCACATTGCCAAAAATCGCGTGATCGAACTCCGCCGGGTCCACACCCGATTTCTGAATCGCCGCCCTGCTCGCGTGCGCGCCCAAGTCAATCGCCGACACCTCCGAAAACGCACCCGTATACCGCGCCATGGGCGTGCGCGCACCCGCAACAATCACCACATCCGATGGAAACATGATTTTCCTTTCCTGCTAAAGCTTGGGAATCTCGGAGAGCACGATGACGTCCCCTCCTCGTTTGCGGGCTTCCTCGACGCTGAACTCCGCTCGGTTAATCAGGTCGGTCACAATGTCCTCGCTGTCGAATTCCTGCCGCGCCGCGGCTTCCACCACCCCGGCGCTCAGTGTGATTTGCGTCGAATCCCACGGCGGCCGCACACCCGCCGCCGCGCGCTTCAATTTATCCACCAGGTTCTGCGCGCCGGACAGATTCGTGTCCGGCAGGATAAACGCCAGCGCCCACGACGTATATTTTACCGCCATATCGTTTTGCCGTACGATCGGCTGGAGCGAACGCGAAAGCTGTTCCAGGAATTTCTCAAGCGGCACTTCTCCCTGCTGCCGCAGCATGTCCGCACCGCGATCAATCTGCAGCACCGCCAGCGAAAGCGGCGTCCCCTGCGTGCGCGCGCGGTCGGCTTCGTTCAGCAGGCAGCCGACGTAGGAGCTGCGGCTAAGCAAGCCGGTTTTCTCATCGGAAACCCCCATGCGGCGCACCAGGCTGCGCAGCCGCGTGTGGCTGACGCTCATCATCATCTGGTCGCCGATGGCCTGCAGAAAATAAGTTTCGTTCGGCTTCCAGTGGTGCGCCTTGTCGTGGGCCACAATCAGCATTCCCGCGGGCGCCTGCGTTTCCTTGTCGGTGATGGTCACCCCGAGCGCGGTCGCCAACCCAAGCTCCTTCAATATGGACTCGTCAGAAGCGTCCACGATCATCCCGCCCAGTTCGTCTGGAACCGCTTTTTCAATCTGCGCCAACAGAAAGACCACCTGCGCCGCCGGCGCCGGCCGCAGGCCGGACGTGCAGTGTTCCGCCGCCATTTCCGGCGGACGCCCCGGCGCCCCAATCACCGAAAAAGTGCGCGCCGCTTTCATATACGCGCCAACCTCGTTCACCGTGGTATTCAGCATGGCGCGCGGCGTTTGTTGCCGGAAAATCTTCTGGTTAATTTCTGAAATCTTGGTTAGGTCGCGCAGCGTCTCCACAGTGTAGCTGCCGGTCCGGCCGGTCGGAGGGGTCGGTTTCTCTTCGATCACCGGCGCCCCGCCCGCCTGTTTTTTCGGCACCTCGGGTTTGACTGCCGTCTTCGGCCACCAGTTGGCCGTCTGATACAAATTCTGCAGCCGCGGGATTCGCGCCTCTTCTCCGGGAAACATCGCGGCGATTTTCTGTAAGCGCTCCACGGCCTTGGCCTGCAGCGAGTACTGCAGAAAAATTTCCGTTTGTACAATCAGGTCGTCCAGCGCCTGCATCTTTCGCCCTTCATCCGTGGCCGGAGGAGGCCCATCCAGTTCCTGGCTGGCGCGAGCCTTGGGCGGCGTGGTGTTTCTTGTCTGAGCATTGGCGCTGCGCGCCATGCGCCCGGAGACCCGCCTCAGAAAGGCTTCATCCGCGTGGCCCCGCAGCCGCTCCAGGCGTTCCTGGCAGCGGTAATCGTAGGAATCAATGTCCACCAGCCGGTCCAGGGTCTCCGACGCCTTTGGAAAGAATCCCGAATTGAAGTTGGCATCGAACAGCCGGATCAGCACCTCAAAGTATTGCGATTCGCGGTTCAGCTCATTGTAAAGCCCAGCCCAGAATTCCAGGATCGGGATGGATTCCGGATGCTTGGCGCCGAGCGATTCGAGCTGCGTGGTGAACTCGACTACCTTTTTATCGGCAAACAAGCGGCGCTTGAGAACCTGCAGAATTTCCACCGATTTGGCGTCCTGATTCGCGTTGGCGTATCCATCTGCAAGATCGAACAGGCGCTGCACGCCTTCGTTTTTTTCGCGCAGCAGTTTCTCCAGAATTGCCCGGGAACGATCCAATTGCCCGGACTGCAGCAGCGCATCGGCGAAGGTGTCCAGAAATGCCACGTCGCTCTCGGTGGCCGCGAAGGGTTCCAGCAGCGCTGCAGCCTCCGCGGATTGTCCACTCCGCAGCTTGGCTTCGGCGTATAGCAGCGCCACGCTCCGCTCGTTAGGCGCCAGCGCATAGGCGCGCGCCAGCAGCTTCAAACCATCCGCAGGCGAGCCCGAAGCTGTGGAAAGTTGCGCGGAGCGGAGAAATGCCCGGGCAGCCAGCGCATTTTTTCCCAGCTGCGCGGCAATCTCCGCCACTTTCATCTGCCGCGCCAACTTCTCCGGGTCCAGTTGCGCGGTGCGCTCCCAGCAGAACAGCGCGTCTTCTCCGCGTCCCGCTTCAGAGAACATCTCCGCGGCCTTGGTGTATTGTTCGATTGCTTCTTCCCCGCGATTCTGCTTTTGCAGCAGAAAGGCGTAGCGCGTGATGCGTTCCGGGGATTGAATCGCCAGGGTATTGCGCAGGAAGCGGTTGTAAATCGCCAGCGCCTTGGTTTCGTCCTTGGGATCGATCAGCAGGTCGAACAGGTGGCCGTAGTAGACGGCGGCGCGGTCGGGTTGCTCCAGCCGCGTGTACAGGTCGCCCAGCGCTTGCGAGGCCTCCAGGTGCTGCGGGGAGCCATCCAGCACGGCAAGATAAGCCTCGATCGCGTCCTCGACGCGGTTCTTCTCCAGAAATTTCTTTGCCCGCTCCAGCTGCTTGCTGACGTCTACGGCCATCAGGGATTTGCCTTAGGTTTCGTGCCTTGGGTTTTGCACGGTAGCGTTCACCGCGACAAGCGGCGCTCTCAAACGCCATTTCCACTATATACCTGTGGTGAGATGCCGCCAAAAGCAGAGTGGGTGCGCGTTGGGCAATCCGGCAAGTGCCAGCGTTAGGTATGGCTCAAAGGCATTGCAAAGGGGCTAAAGAAAAAAGCACCCCACTTTCGAACTCGCAGTTTGCGCGTTCGGCAAGTGGGGTGCAGTGGATGTTAAGGCGTCCGCCGCCTGTAGGCAGAATCCTTTGCCAATCAGCTTCTCCGCCTTAATAGATCAGTTCTCGATCCGTGATGGTCCGGAACGGAAGCGGTCGCGAGCCGAAATTGACCCAGCAGCTATCGTAGTTAAAGCTGGCGGTGCCTCCGCCGTTCCAGGTGATGCTCGGCTGGCCTGGTGGATTGCCGGCGCCCATGGGAATGGGGTTGCCTGAGCCATCGAACATATTGGCAACCAACAATGCGCCGTTTAGGGTGCCGTTGCCGCCGCCATTTTTCGTGACCGTACCTTCTCCAATGACCAGGATGAGCCCGTCGTAAGTCGGATTGCCGCTAAAGGTCAGGTTACCGGTGACGAGGAGGATGCCGGATCCTGCGGTTGAGCCACTGAGCGTATAGTCTCCCTGAACGACGTTAATTACGGGGCTGCCAGTGGAGCCGATGTTCAGAGTCGAAGGATTGGGTAGGGGACTTGTGCCATAGATGTTAGCGGCTGCGGCGAAGACCACATTGTTCACCAGTGCCTGCAAACCATCAACCGTGTTCAATACGCCCAATTGCGAGCTTACATTCGAAATCGCGGGCGTCGCCGTCGCCCCGGACGTATAACTAGCCTGCTTAATTCACGACAGTTGAAGTTTTGTCTTTCGGCGGTCGGAATTTTGGCTTTTTTGGCGTTTGAGTCATCGCGCGGAGCGTTGAAAGACCGCAGTGAGGACGAGGTGCGGCATACCGA